>CXWL01115222.1_pt2 | contig 17884 bp, 17 predicted proteins | sample 590931 | NCBI WGS metagenome assembly CXWL01 (sample SAMEA3498368, study PRJEB10139) | groundwater metagenome | biome: water well; material: biofilm material | place: Germany | collected 2015-04-27 | reverse complement strand
GCCGTTGCTGCGCCTCCTGCTGCTGGTGCTGCTGCTGTTCGGATGCCTGCTGCTGCTGCCGCTGCCGCGCCTCCTGCTGCTGCCGCTGCTGCGCCTGCGCCTGCTGCTGGTTGCGCTGCTGTTCGGCCGCCTGCTGCTGGCTGCGCTGCTGTAGCTGCGCGGCCGCCTGCTGCGCAGCCTGCTGGTCCATGCGCTGCTGCCCGGGTGCCGATTGCGGCCCGCCCTGCTCGGGACGCATCCCGCGGCGCTGCCCGTCCGGCCCGTTGCGCTGTTCGCGCGGCTCGGCGGCCGGCACCGGCGCATGCGCCAGCGGCGGCGGCTCGATGCGATCGCGTCCGCGTCCCTGCGGCGGCAACGGCGCATTCGCTACCGGCGCGGCACCAGGCTGGGCGGGCATCGGCAGTGTGCCTTGCTGGCCGCGCTGCATGCGCTGCTCGAAACGCCCGCGCTCCTGCTGCGGCATCAGCGGCGGCGCGCCGGCCGGGCCCGCGGCCACCGGCTGCTGCATCGGCACTTCGCGCAATTGACGGCCGCCGCCATGCCGATCCTGCGACAGTACGCGCGGGGCCGGCATGGCCATCTGCGGCGCCGGCGCGGCGCGATTGCCGTCCGGGCGCGGCGCCTGCCTGAACTCGGGCGGCGGCGCGTTCCTGGCCAAGGCCTGGCGTGCCATCACCGCTTGCGGCGGCTGGTGGCCCGGGTTGCCGCGGCCGTGCTGGCCGCCGCGCTCCGGCGCGACCGGCGCCATGTGCGCGATCGCCGCTCCCGCCAATGCCGCCATCGGCAAGGCCACGGCCGAACGCGACACCGGCTGCGCGTGGACGAATGCGCTTACCGGCACCGCCGTCACCGCGCCGCCCACCCGCCGATTCGCATACTCGCCGCGGTGGCCCTCGCGCGGGATCTGGTTGCGGTCCAGCGTCGTGTTGGTCACGTTGATGTTGGTGATGTAGGTCGGGCTGGCGCGATACGACGGCCGATAGACTTCGCGTGGCGCCAGCGGGAACCAGGCCACCGGGCGCTCGCGCTGTGCATAGGCGCCGGCGCCGATGCTGACGAAGGCGACCAGCGCCGGCGCGTACACCGGGCTTGCCGCGCGCGGCCCCGGCACCCAGCCCCAGCCCTGCGGGAAGCGCGCCCAGCGGCCGTAGTGCGACACCGCGAATCCCCACGGCGCGTCGTCGACCCAGGTCCAGCCCCACGGCTGCACGTACGCCCAGTGGCCGTCGCGGTACGGCGCCCAGTCGCGGCCGACGTGCGCCGGCATCCAGACATTGCCGTAGTCCGGGACGGTGCGCCAGGTGCCCTGGTCGTCGAGGTCCTCGTAGCCGACCAGGTCGGGCGAGACGTAGCGCACCGAGCGCGCCTGCTCGATGCGGCGGTCGCGCGACGCCGACCAGCGGTCGAAGTCGTCATTCACGTCGACGCGCGCGGGGCGCGCATCGCGCAGGTCGGTGCCGCCAAACACATAGGCCTGGCCGCTGCCGAGGCGATACGCGTTACCGTCGCCGTAAGCTTCGGCCAAGCCGCGCGGCACCGCCACCATGGTTGCATTGCCGACCGGGTCGACGTCGATGCGGTAGTCGCCCGGCTGGCGGATCGCCAGCGCCAGGTTCGGCGTGTCGATCTCGAACACCTCGTTCGGGCGCAGGTGGCGCACGCGGACGTTGAGGCGGCCTTGCGACAGCTGCAGCTGGGTGGTGCGGTCGTCGATGTTGAGCAGCGTGACCAGCGTATTGCCGCCCATGCGCAGCGCGGCGCCGCCGACCTGCACCTCGTCGCGTCCGCCCGCTTCGACCCACAGCCGGTCGCCGGCGATCAGCGGCCGGTTGACGGCGGCGTATTCCCAGGTGTTGTCGCCGGCCGGGGCAAAGCTGACCGGGCCGTCGATGTAGGCAAGGCGCGCGATGCGCGCCGGCGGATCGGCCAGCGCGGCGCCGGCGGCGGTGAGGAAAACGGCGCCGAGGGCGGCGACGGCGATGCGCTTGAGGGGCAGCTGCTGGTTCATGATGGCTCGCTTCAATGTTGGTCGTTCGGCACGGCACTATCGTGCTCGATATCGGGATAAGTTTCTGTACGTCAGCGAACTAATCCGCGATGACAGCTTCGTCCTCCGTTAACGTTCGACACGCACGCGGGAGCGACCCCATCTCGTTATAAAATGTAACGCGAGGAACGTTTCCGATCGCCAATTTTTAACCTTCAGGAGTAGCCCATGTCCGTATCGCGCAATCTGTTGCTGGGAGCATTGCTGTGCGCAGCCGTCGGCGCCAACGCCGGGCAAGCTCGGCACGGGCGCGATGCCGGCGAGCCGGGGCGGTTCGACTATTACGCGGTGGCGCTGTCGTGGTCGCCGGCGTTCTGCGCCACGCACGACGATCCGAACCAGTGCGCGCCGGGGCGCCAGGCCGGCTTCGTGATGCACGGGCTGTGGCCGCAATATGAGAAAGGGTATCCGCAGGAATGTTCGACCGAGCGCCTGCAGGCGCGCGAACGGGAGAAGTATGCCGCGCTGTATCCGTCGCCGAAGATGATCGGCCATGAGTGGAGCAAGCACGGCACCTGCTCGGGGCTCGATCCGGCGGCCTACTTCGAGATGTCGGCCAGGCTGCGCGGCCAGCTGGCGATTCCGGCGCCCTACCTGCGGCCGGCGGCGCCGGTGCGCACCACGTATGGCGAATTCATCCAGGCATTCCGCGCCGCCAATCCGCGCATGGCGGAGAACGCGGTGTTGCCGTTCTGCGGCGGCGGCGGCAAGTTCCTCAACGAAATCCACGCCTGCTTCGACAAGCGCGGCGGCTCGACCAGTTGCGGCGCGAGCGAAATCCGGCGCTCCGAAAACACCTGCCGCAAAGGCAGCTTCGTGTTGCAGAGCGTGCGCTAGGGAGCGCCGGGGCCGGCCCGCCCTGCCCTTAGAACTCTTCCCAGTCGCTGCTGGCGGCGGCCGGCGCCATGCTCGTCCTTGCCGCCGCGATGCGGCTCGGCTGCGCCGGCGCGACCGGCCGCGCGGCCAGGCCGACGGTGCGCTGCCGCTTGGTCGGTACGGCGCGGACAGCGGCAACCCGGCTGCTGTCGAGCTTGAACACGCTGACCACCTGCGCCAGCTTGCCCGCCTGCTCCTGCATCGCTTCCGACGCCGCCGACGCCTCCTCGACCAGCGCCGCATTCTGCTGGGTCACCTGGTCCATCTGGGTGATCGCCACGTTGATCTGGTCGATGCCGGCGGTCTGCTCCTGGCTGGCGGCGGTGATCTCGCCCATGATGTCGGTGACCCGGCGCACGCTCTCGACGATCTCTTGCATGGTGGCGCCGGCCTCGTTGACCAGCTTGCTGCCGGCATCGACGCGCTCGACCGAATTGCCGATCAAGGACTTGATTTCCCGGGCCGCTGCCGCCGAGCGCTGTGCCAGGTTGCGCACTTCGCTGGCGACGACCGCGAAGCCGCGCCCCTGCTCGCCGGCGCGGGCCGCTTCGACCGCGGCGTTCAGCGCCAGGATATTGGTCTGGAACGCGATGCCGTCGATGACGCCGATGATGTCGACGATCTGCCGCGCCGAGCTGTTGATTTCTTCCATGGTNNTTGGCCTGGCGCGCATTGTCGGCATTTTGCTTGACGGTCGAGGTCAGCTCCTCCATCGAGGACGCGGTCTCTTCGAGCGAACTGGCCTGCTCCTCGGTACGGCTCGACAGGTCGAGGTTGCCGGCCGCGATCTGGCTCGAGGCGGTGGCGATCATGTCGGTGCCGCCGCGCACTTCGGAGACGATCTCGACCAGTCCGGCGTTCATCTTCTGCAGCGCTTTCAACAGCTGGCCGATTTCATCGTTCGACGCGATCGTGATCTGCTCGGTGAGGTCGCCGGCGGCGACGCTGTTGGCGACGCGCAGCGCCTCCGCCAGCGAGCGCGCGATGCCGCGGATCAGCCAGGCGCCGATCGCCAGGCCGGCGACCAGGCCGAAGGCGATCAGGCAGATGGCCACCAGCTTGGCGTTCTCGAAGCGCGCGATGGACGCGTCGTATTCGTTCTTGGCCACGTCCAGCTGCAGCTTGATCAGGGCGGTCATGTTAGCGTGCAGCGGAACATAGTTCTTGGCCAGCGGCCCCTGCACCAGCGCGACCGCCGCCGGCATGTCCTTGGCACGGTATGCCGCCAGCACCGGTTTCAGTCCTTCTTCGACAAACGTCTTGCGGCTGTCGGCAAACTTCTGCGCCAGCACTTTCTCGTTCGGCGTCAGGAAAGTGGCCATGTATTCGCCCCACTTGGCGGTGATGGCCTGGATGCGCTGCTCCACTTCGCCGATCGCCGCGGGCAGCTGGTCGGGCTGGCCGCTGGCCGCCGTCGCCAAGGTGTTCTGGTTCTGCTGGATCAGCGACAGCACTTCGCCCAATTGCCCCATGGCGACGACGCGGTCGTTGTAGACGGTCTTCAAGGCATCGTTGGTCATGCCCAGGTTGCGCAGGCCGATGAGGCCGATGGCGAGCGAGGTCAGGCACAACAGGAAGATCACGAAGATCAGCCGCGTTTTGATGGTCAGGTTTTTCAGCATGTTGGAATTCTCACAAAATTGCACTGCGTCGCGAACAATGGAACGGCAACGCACAGGCGGCGGCCATCGCTTTCGCAAGCGGCATGGCATGGCGACGTGTCGGAAACCGGAATGGGAAGCTGGCGAAGGGATGGCTCGCCGGGCAGGCATTGTTCAGTGGCAGCAGACCTTTGGCTGGCGAACACTGATGACGCGATGTCATCACGGTGGAGGGGTGGGCCACGCGAAAACTACCTGATGATGACGAGGATACCGATGATTGAATTTAAACAAAATGCCGAATGGCCAATTATCACGAATTATTTCCCAAACGCAGCACTTCTGTGGTTTTCGCCCAATACGCAAACGGCAACGACAGAAAAAAGCCACCGCAGCGATGCGGTGGCTTTCCTGTTTGGCGCGCAGCTTCAGTGCGCGAACAAGGCAATCAGGATGATGATCGGGATGGGAATTCCGATCAGCCACAAGAGGATCGAGCGCATAAGGTTCTCCGAAAGTGAGTGGGAATTAACGGCTGCGCGGCAGCCGCGGCGCGGCGACGCCGTCGCGCAGCTTGCCGCCGAAGGTGGCGCCGATGCTGGCGACAAACGCACCGAGCAACAGCGCGACCGTCATCCACAGGGCGGCACCGGCGGTGGCCTTGCGCGCCGTGTCGGCCGCTTCCTTGGCCTTCGCCCTGGCGTTCGCCGCGGTCGTGCTGACCTTGTTGTAGACCTCGTCGACGCGCTTTTCCGCCTCCGGCGCCGGCAGCCCGGTGCGGGCGGCAACCATTTGCGCCAGGTAAGCCCGGTCATCCGGGGCAAGGCTGCCTGCCTGCAGGCTGGTGGCGACAATGCGCACCACTTCGGCGCGGGCGCCGGCGGCATCGGCCGGGGCCTTGTCGCTGCGCATCAGCTTGTCGGTGAAGTAGTCGACCGGATTGAGCGCGCCATCGGCGCCATCCTTGGCCGCGCCCGCCGCCGCGCCCGCCCCGGCCATCGCCGTGACCTTGGCGACGCCGGCGCCGGCATCGATCGCCCCGCTCATGGCGGCGCGCAGTGCACCGCCAGCCAGCCAGGCNNTGCAGGCTGGCCCACTTGGTGCGCAGGCGCCCGGCGAGATAGCCGCCGACGGCAGAGGCCGCCAGCTGGGTAAACGAGATCCACAAGATGGTCGAGATGCCGATCGCCGCCGCGCTGTTGTACGACCAGGGCGAGATCGCGGCAAGGCCGAGGCCCGAACCGAGGATGAACAACACCAGCGAGAGTGCGGCCGCGGCGGCGGCTCCCGCGAAAATGGCAGCCCAGGACACGCCGGAACGCGGCGTTTCGAGCGCCTCGCCGGCAATGCCGCGTGGGTGGAAGTCGGAATTGACCGGTTGAGCTTGCATGATTTCTCCCATTTGATTTTTTTGTTGGAATTTTTTCGCGCAAAAACACTTCCGGCCGGCTGCTCGCCGACCGGAATCAAAACCACGCCGGGCTTCTTGCTTAGCGGCGGCCGCCGAAGATTTTCGACAGAATGAAACCGGCGCCGAGCGCCACCAGCACCGACGTCGCCGGGCTGCTGCGCACGTACTCGCGGCCGGTATCGGCAAACTTGCTGGCCGCGTCGACCAGCTGGCGCGATTTCTCGTCCACGCTCCTGGTCGCGCCGCTCAGTGCGCCCGACACCTTGTCGACGCCTGCGTGCGCCGAGCTTGCCAGGCGGTCCACCACTGGCTGGGCGGCGTCGGCGGCCTTGTCGATCGTCTTGTGCAAGTCGCTGGCGCCGGCCGACAAGTCCTTCGACAGGTCTTTCGCCATGTCCTTGGCCTTGTCGATGACGCTGTTACTGCCCGTCATGCCGCTGTTGCCCGTGCTGCCTGGCTGGTGCGACGCGCCCATATCTTTGCCCATGCTGCTGCCGGCACCTTCGCGGCCGAGATCGCGTGCGCTGCCGTCGTTCGATTTTTGATTATCCATGATGTATCCCTTGTAAAATTTTTAACCTGCGCGGCGTGAAGCTGCTTGATCCTCACAACTTTCATTCTTCCCCGATTCCGTGCTAATACAAACGAAGGCATGAAACTGACCTGCGCTACATCAAGGAAGCCACCGCAGTCGTGAAGCGGGTCAACAACTATCGCTGCCGACCTGGATACGCCGCAAGAGTTCCATAGTAGTGGCAAACCAGCCCGAGATTCGCCTCCTTGCCCGTACGCGCTGTGCGTCCGCTATCGATCGCAAAAACGGTTTTCTTTGCACCGAACCCAAAAAATATAGGAATTGCAATGTTGCCACTGTGCGCTGACTAACAGAGGCGAAAATGGCCGCAAATTCACGTTTCTTGTCGACAATTACCGGGCGCCAAGCTGCCCTCCCGTTGTTTTCTTTCCTCAAGTCAAACTTGCCCAGTAGACATAAGCTGCGGCATTGCATAAACTTCAAGCGCGGCGGCGGCACGCGCTGGCTGCGCCCTGTCCGGGAGGAAGATTGGAAAACGCATTGTTGCGCCAACGCGAATCGGTGGCACTGGTCGCGCCGCTCGGCGCCGACGATTTCGCCGCGTTCATCGTGTATCTGAACGACCACCTGACCGACAACGGCGGCGAGGCCGGCTATTTCCAGCCCATGCCGCACGGCCAGTCGGCGTTCCCGGCCGAGCGCGCGGCGCCGTTTCGCGACGGCCTGCGGATCGCGGTCGGCGTCAAAGGCTGGCGCCGCGCGTGGGTGGCGCGATCGGCGCAGGGACGGATCGTCGGGCACATCGACCTGCGCGCCCATCCCGAGAGCTTCACCGGCCACCGCTGCCTGCTGGGCATGGGAGTCGACCGGAGCCATCGGCGCGCCGGCCTCGGCGCCGCGCTGATGGCCCATGCGCGCCAGTGGGCGGCCGACGTGGCACGGCTTGAATGGATGGATTTGCAGGTGATCAGCCAGAATCACGCGGCGCTGGCGTTGTACCGGCGCGCGGGATTCGAGACGGTAGGTGAAATCGATGAAATGTTCAGAATCGACGGCAAGGCGTTTTCGTATACCACGATGAGCATGCGTTTAATTTGCGGGAACTAGAAAGAATGGCTGAGATATCTACTGTACTGATCTGGCGCAAACTCCTGTGACGACAGGGGCGCAATAATCGCAGACTGCTCACATGGGAATCCAACGATGACGTTCACGTACTACGCAGCGTCCACTCCGGTGCAGCGCGGCCACGCCTGTCCGCACCATTGCGGCACATTCCTGGATTTCCTGGCGCAAAGCAGCCCGCAGGGAATCGACATCCTGACGCAAGATTGCCGCCCGGCGAGCGGCGTTGCGCGCAAGCCGACGGCGGCGTACATCCTGCAACAAGATCCCGACGGGTCCTGGTTCATCGACCAGTGGATACAAGACACGGCCGCGGCGATCCGGCCGATTCCCGCGCGGCGCGCCAACGACGGCTACCGCGCACCGACGTCCGATAACGCCGCCTATTTCATCATCGAAATCGGCTGACCCGCGCGCTTGCTGCCCGCCGTCAGGCGACAGCTTCCGCCGGCGCGCCGCACTGCACCGCGTAGGCCGCTTCCCATTTGGCGATGCTGTAGAGCTTCCAGAAGGTGGCCCGATCGATCTTCTTGAAGTCGAGCCGGTCCTGGCACATCTTTTCCAACAGGGGCGACTGGCTGATCGCCAGTTCCATCACGCCGCTCACTTCACTGATCCACGATGCGGTCGGCGCCTCGAACCCGAACTTGTTCTTGCGCCACAGGATATTGTTGGACACCAGGCCATCCATCGCGACCCTGAGGATGTGCTTGGTCCAGCCGTCCTTGATCTTCAGCTTGCTACTGATTCCGTAGCACGTCTCGACCAGATGGTGATCGAGGAACGGCACGCGCGCCTCGATCGAATGGCGCATCGAATTGCGGTCGACGTAGCGCAGCAGGTGCGGCAGCTGGAACGATTCGATTTCCATCTTCTGCATGGCGCGGATGTCGCGCACGCCCTTGGTCAGTTTCGCGATGTTCGGAAAGTCCTGGGTATGCTCTTTTTTCAGGAAGCGGAATTTGCGCTGCAGGTTGCGGATCCGGATTCCTGACACCGAGAAGTAGGCAAGGCCGCAGAGAATCGCCCCGAACGTCAGCCGCGAGTTGTTCTCGATGCGGAAAATTTCACGCAGCGCCGTCAGCGCCGCCAGCGAATGCAGGTGCGCCGAATAGTAGCGTTCGTAGCCGAGCAGGATCTCATCGCTGCCCTGGCCGTCGAGCATCACCTTGCAGCCGATCCGCTTGGCTTTCTGGAACAGGAAATACTGCATGAAGATCGACGGTGTGGCGAACGGCTCCTCCTGCAGGTAGACCACCTCGTCGATGGCCTCGATGAACTCTTCGGCCGTCGGCTCGATGACCGACAACTCGATATCGGAACGCGCGGCCAGCTCCAGCGCGTAACCGCTCTCGTCCGATTCCTTCTCCGACGATTTCGCATGGATCGCCTGCATGCGGCCCATCGCCGCCGCGTTATAGGTGATCGCCGAGAGCCCGGCCAGGCTCGAGCTGTCCAAGCCGCCGCTCAGGCAGACCCCCACCTTGACGTCCGAGCGCAACTGGTAACTCACCGCCCGCTTCAGGTCGGCCAGGAACAGGTCGGTGGCCGTTTTCGCATCCAGTTCCGGCAGCCCGGGGCGAATGTCGAGGCAGTAGTAGCGCGCTTCGCGAAAGCTCTTGGTCTTCAAGGAAAAGATGAGGTTGTGACCCGCCCGCAGGCTGTGGATGCCGTGGAAGAACGTCTCGCTGGTATGCCCGTGATAGCCTTCGACCAGGAAGTCGCGCACCGCGATCATGTTGGCGATGGCGGGGCCGCCGGCGCCGGCGAGGATCTGCTTGATTTCCGAGCCGAACACGAACTTTCCGGGCGTATCGGCATAGTAAAAGGGCTTCACGCCGAACCGGTCGCGGCTGCAGAAGATCTCCTCCTTGTCCTTGTCGTAGAGGGCGAACGCCCACATGCCGTTGAAGTGGCTGACGCAATCGGCGCCCCAGCGGTCGTAGGCCGCGAGGATGACTTCGGTATCGGTTTTCGAGGTGAAGGCGTAACCGTCCGCGCACAGCTGTTGCCGCAACTCGAGGTAGTTATAAATTTCGCCGTTGAAGGTGATGACGTAGCGGCCGCCGTACGCCATCGGCTGGTGGCCGGCCGGCGACACGTCGAGAATTGCCAGGCGACGGTGTCCGAGGGCGAGGGCGTCGGCAAAGAACAGTCCATTGCCGTCCGGCCCGCGGTGGGCGATCAAATCGTTGATGGAGCCGATCTCGTCGGGCGTGACGGGCGAACCGTTTTTATGGATGATGCCGCTGATCCCGCACATTGACTTTGCCCCGACGATGGCACTTCGCTGCAGCATGTACAACCAGGAAAACAATGAGCACTGGCATCAGAAGACGGCGCCAATCGCCGCGAATCGGCCTAGGTTCATGCTAAGACCTTGTCGGAAGGTTACTTTTGGGCGCGCGCAAGAGAGTAGGCGAAAAAACACCGTGGCGTGGCGCCGATGTCAGCTCTCGACTGCTGCCAGGGCCGGCAGGCGCACGGTAAAGGTGCTGCCGCGGCCGGCGCCTTCGCTGTGTGCCGCGACCGTGCCGCCGTGCGCTTCGACCAGGCTTTTCACCAGCGCCAGCCCGAGCCCGAGCCCGCCGCCGGTGCGGTCCGATGTGCGCTCGGCCTGGACATACAGGTCGAACAGACGCGGCATGAAAGCGGCATGCAGGCCGATGCCGTTGTCGGTGATGGTGACCGTGGCGACGCCGTCGTGTTCGTCGAGGTGGACGCCGATCTTGCCGCCCTCGGGCGTGTAGCGAATCGCGTTGCTGAGCAAATTACTCACCACCTGCACGAGCCGGATGCGGTCGCCCATGACCAGCAAGGGTTGCGCGCTGACGCGTTGCTCGATCAAATGGTTCTTCTTGTCGGCGAACGACGCGACCTGCTCGACAGCCCAACCGATCACGTGGCCCATGTTCAGCTCCGCCTTGTCGATCAGCACCAGGCCGCGGCTGACGCGCGACACGTCGAGCAAGTCCTCCACCAGGCGCGTCATGTGGCCGACCTGGCGGGTGATCACCTCGCTCATTTGCCCGGTGCGCTCCGGCGTAGTCGGGGTCGCTTGCAGCAACTGCGCCGCGATGCCGGTGGCCGACAGCGGGCCGCGCAACTCGTGGCTGAGGATGGCAAGGAACTCGTCCTTGCTGCGGTCGGCGCGCTGCAAGGCGTCCGCCTTCTCGTCCAGCAAGACGTTCAAGGCCTCGACGCGCCGGTTGGTCTCTTCCAGCCGGGTACTGACGAGCAGCAATTCATCCTGCCTGGCCTGCAGCGCGCTCAGCGCGGCGGTCAGTTCGCGATTCTGTTGCTGGGCTTCCGACAAGGCGGCATTGTTGGGCAGCGCATCGAGCTGCGACATGAAGCTGCCGATTGCCGCCGGCGTCAAGCGCGCGGCGGAGGCCGGGGCCGCCTTGCTCACGGTGATCGACGTGCCGGCAGGGCTGGTGCGGATGTCGCACTGGTCCATCAGGCGGCGCGCCGCCAGGATGCCGAGGCCCATGCCGGTGGTGGAGCGATAGCCGCCCGACAGGATCAGGTCGAGATTGTCGATTCCCGGTCCGATGTCTTGCACCGTCACCACCAGTTGCTGCGGGTGCGTCCGTTCGCTCACGGCGAACTCCACCGAGCCGGCCGACGCATAGTTGAAGATGTTGCGGGCCAGTTCGGAGATGGCGGTGGCAATGCGCGCCTGGTCGAGGTTGCCGAAGCCGCACAGCGCGGCGATCTGCCGNNCCGGGTATGCGTGACGGCATCAATTGCGTCGCTGGCGATGAGACGGCAACGGCGGACCTGAATGAAGGACCTGCGTTCGTGCTGAAAAACGATGGTTCAAATGTTTACCGACAGAATTATAACTGGCCCAGCGTTGTCAGTCCGTCCATGTCAAGGAATTCTCGGTAGCCTCAAGAAGTTGCTTGACTGTCGGACACGCGGCGCGCCACGCGATGCTATCCGGCGTCGCCATCGACAACAACGCGGTCGCGGCCGCCGCGCTTCGCCGCATACAGCGCCTTGTCGGCGGCCTCGATCAAGGGGGCCGCTTCGTTCAGGCGCTGGGTGTCGAAGCTGGCCACGCCGATGCTCAGCGTGACGTGGGGCCGCGCGGCCGACGGGGCGTGCGCGAGCGCGAGCGCGGCGAGGTGTTCGCGAATCGCGCCGGCCAGCGAGCGTGCCTGCGCCGACGAGGTGTCGGGCAGGATGGCGGCGAACTCCTCGCCGCCGTAGCGCGCGGCGACGTCGGCCGGCCGCTTGAGCATTCCGGCCAACGCCTGCGCCACGGCCGACAGGCAGGTGTCGCCCTGCTGGTGGCCGAAGTGGTCGTTGTAGGCCTTGAACGAATCGATATCCATCATCAGCAGCGACAGCTCGGCGCCGAGGCGCTGGGCGCGGCGCAACTCGCGGTTGAGGGCGACGTCGAAGTAACGCCGGTTCGCGATACCGGTCAGGCCGTCGACGTAGGAACGCGCGCGCAGGGACTCGGCATGGTCGATCAGCTGGCGTTCGCGGTCGACCGTGCCGCTGACGTCGCGGATCTCGATCATGCAGAAGCGCTCGCCGCCTTCGGTGAAGGGGGCGACGGCCACCGAGTGGTCGATGCGCGGGCCGTCGAAGCTGCCGGCCTGGCGCAAGGGAAACGGCGCGCTGCTTTCAGAATGGGGAAGATTGGTCGCGACCTCGTCGATCAGGGCCGCCAACACGGCAAACTCGACGCGCGAGCCGCGCAGTTCGGGGCAGACCTCGAATAGCGAGCGCTCACGCACGCGGGCGGCGGCACGGCCGGAGCGCGGCACCATCCAGCTGTTCCATACAACGATCTGCTGATTTGCATCGAGCACGATGATGCCGCAATTGACCAGATTGACGGCACGCGCGGACAGGTCGGGGACAGAATCGGAAACGATCACTGGCATTCCATATCAAAAGAATATGGGTGATCATACCGGAATCTTGCGACCCGGCATTGGTTTCCTATGGCGTCACNNGATCAGCCTTTGCTTTCGGTCGCCATTGGCGCATCGGCCGGTGCTTTTTCCTGCTTCGCGCCCCTGTGCATCGGCTTGTGATGCTTGCGCACCTTATGGTGGCGCATGCCTTGACGCTGCTTGACGCGATGCTCGTCCATCATCGGTGCGGCCGGTTGGTTGCCCTTCAGCTGCTCCGCATGGCGTTCGATCTCGGCGATCTTGGCAGGATCGGTGATGGTGGTGACACCGGGATTCGTCGCAGTTTGCGCCAGCGCCAGGCCGGAGACGGATATTGCGGCTGCGAAAAGCCATGTACGTGCTTTCATGATTACCTCACTTTTCAAAGATGGGATCGATGGAATGCGAGATGCCGTCGCCTGAGAAAAGTTATGCGGATGGCATCACGAGATCCGAGCTTACACCGGTTGGCGAATTACTGGAGCGCGATGCGACGCAGCGCGCGCGCGGCATTGATCCATCATGAATTGAGCGCCAGCGGCCGCGCCTACACACGCTGCAGGAATTCACGCAACAGCAATGAGAACTGCGCCGGCAACTCCTGGTTGGACAGGTGCGCCGCGTCCAGTTCGACGTAGCGCGCCGAGGCGATGTGCGCGGCAAGGAAGCGTCCGTCGTCCGGCGGCGTCGGCAGGTCGCCGCTGCCGCTGATCACCAGGGTCGGTGCCCGGATGTTGGCGACGTCGGCGCGCAGGTCGCTGTCGCGCACGGCCAGGCAGTTGGCCGCGTATCCCGCCGCCGGCATCGCAGCCAGCATGGCCCGCAGCGACGCCACCTGCGCCGGATGGGCTGCCGCATGCGATGGCGTCAGCCAGCGCGCCACCACTGCGGCAGCGATCGGTCCGACGCCGTCGCGCTCGACCGCGGCGGCGCGCTCGGTCCAGTTCGACGCAGGGCCGATCCATGCCGCGGTATTACTGAGCACCAGGCGGTCGATGCGCTCGGGATGGTGGATCGCCAGCCACATGGCGGTGATCCCGCCCATCGACAGGCCGCACACGTGGGCGCGCTCGATGTCGAGGTGATCGAGCAGCAGGCGCATATCCTCCCCCAACTGCGCGATGCTGTACCGCCCGGGCGGGACCGACGAGCGGCCATGGCCGCGGGTATCGTAGCGCAGCACCCTGAATTCATCGCTGAGCGCGCGCGCCTGCGGGTCCCACATCTCGAGCGAAGTGCCGAGGGAATTCGACATCAGCAGCACCGGGGCTCCTGCGGGACCTTCGATGCTGTAGTAGATCGTCACGCCGTCACGTGTCATGGTTGCCATTGGTTCTCCTATCCCTGGTCGCCGCCAGCCACTGGCAGGACGGTTCCGGTCACGTATTTCGCTTCATCGCTGGCCAGGAACAGGATCGCACGCACCTGGTCTTCGATCTCGCCGTAGCGCTTCATCAGGCTCGACTCTCTGGTCTGATCGACGATGGCCTGGTACCAGACCTCCTCCTGCGCCGAGAGCGGCTGCGGATTGCGCGGCACCTTGCGTGGCGGCGCATTGGTGCCGCCGGTGGCCACGGCATTGACGCGGATGCCATCGGCGGCGTGTTCGATCGCCAGGCTGGCCGTCATGGCATTGACGCCGCCCTTCGCCGCCGCGTACGGAATCCGGTGGATGCTGCGGGTGGCAATCGACGAGACGTTGACGATCACGCCGTGCTGGCGCTCGATCATCGGACCGAGCACCGCGTGGCAGCACCACATGGTGGGGAACAGCGAGCGCCGGATCTCCGCTTCGATCTGCTCTTCCTCATACTCCTGATAAGGCTTGGCCCAGATGGTGCCGCCGACATTGTTGATCAGGATATCGACCCGGCCGAACTGCGCCAGCGCCGCTTGTACGACGGCCCTGGCACCGGCATAGGTTTCGAGGTCCGCGATGACAGGGGTGACCGTGGCGCCACCGGCGGCAATCCGCGCCGCGACCTCGTGCAGCAGCGGCGAACGGTCGGCGATCACCAGGCTGGCGCCCTCCTCTGCCGCGGCGATTGCCACCCCCTCCCCGATGCCTTGCGCCGCGCCGGTGACGATGACGACTTTCTGCTGGAAACGCTGGTTGGTGTTCATGCGTCGGTACTCGCTGAGAATTTTTCATAGTGAAAATTGCGCGGCGGCGTGCCCGAGGCTTCCAGCCAGCCGCGCACCGCTTCGACCATCGGCACCGGGCCGCACAGGTAGACGTCGGCGTCGCCGTCGTTCAGCCACTCGGCCTCGATGTGCGACGTGACATACCCCTTGCGCGCATGTGCGCTGTCCTGGCTGGCCACGCAGGTGCGGTATTCGAACGCCGGCAGGCGCTGCGCCAACGCATCGAGCTGTTCGAGCGCCACCAGGTCATGGTCATTGGTGACGCCGAACACCATCCGCACGGGGTGGGCGCTGCCCTCCTCGGCCAGCTTCTCCAGCATCGACAGGAAAGGCGCGATGCCGGTGCCGCCTGCCAGCAGCAGGGTTGGCCGTACCACCGGCCGCAGGTAAAAGCTGCCGAACGGTCCGGTCATCTGGATCTGCTGTCCCGGCCTGGCGTCGCCGGTGAGGAAGCTGCTCATCCGCCCGCCCGGCACATTGCGCACTACGAATGAGGCGCGCGTGCCGCCCGGCGGTGAGCTGAACGAATAGGCGCGCGTGAGCGCGGTGCCCGGAATGCCGACGTTGACATACTGCCCGGGCAGGAAGCCGATCGAATCGGCCAGGTCGACCGACAAGCCGATCGTCGATTCCGACAGTTGCTCGACCGCGGAGATCGTGCCCGAATGGCTCGCCGGCGCGCTCTTGCAGGCAACGGACGAAGCCAGCACCTGGACGACGAGGTTGGAGCGGGGACGCGCCTGGCAGGCCAGGATGAAGCCTTTGGCGGCGTCTTCCGGCGTCAATGCATCCTCGATGTAGCTCGATTCCGGCATGTCGACTTCGCCCGACTCGCAAAAGCCGCGGCACGTGCCGCAGGCGCCATCGCGGCAGTCGAGCGGAATGTTGATCTGCTGCCGGTACGCGGCGTCGGATACTGTTTCAGTAGCGGCGCACTCGATAAACCGGGTAGCGCCATCTTCGAACTGAAGGGCGATTTTGAAAGTCATGGCAGGCTCCTGCAATTGCGATGCATCAGATGTGATAGACGTCGATGACCTGGTGGATGTAGTCGTTTTTCAGGACGACGTACTTGTTCCGGATGACCGGGGTGTCGCCCGAAAAATCGATCACGCAACGCGTCATGCCGAAGTGCGTGTAGTCCGCCTTGTAGCGGTGGCTGAGGGTCAGCCAGTTGTAGCGCACCGTGCATGCGGCCCCGTCGACCTGTTCGATCTCGATGTTCGACAGGTTGTGACTGGTGCGTGTGCTTGGCATGGTGGCCGACGAGCGCTCGGTCTTGATCCGGAACACGCGGTCTTCGAGCCCCTGGCGGTTCGGGTAGTAGATCAGCGACACTTCGCGTTGCGGGTTGCTGATCAAGGTGTCGTCATCGTCCCACGACGGCATCCAGTACACCGCTTCCGGGTGGTAGCAGCCCAGCCACTCGTCCCATTGCTCGTCATCGAGCAGGCGCGCCTCGCGGAACAGGAAACTGCTCACCGTTCCGATGTCGATAGTCCGGGTGCTCATTTCGCCTCCTCCGCGAGCGCTTTCTTCATGACGTCATGCCAGTAACGGTGCTGCACTGTGTACAGGCCCTCGTCCTCGGTCTTGACGCCGCTCATGATCGGCTTCAACCCAATCCTTGCCGCTTCCTCGTCGGCGCCGTCGATCCAGTGCTTCGATCCGCGCGACATGTCGTTCCACTCCAGGGAAATGCCGCCGTAGCCTTCCTGGCAGGCGCGGAATTCCTCGAGGTCGTCGGGTGTCGCCATGCCGCTGACATTGAAGAAGTCTTCATATTGGCGAATGCGTTGCGCGCGCGCCTCATCCGACTCGCCTTTCGGCGCGATGCAGTAAATCGTCACTTCCGTCTTGTTGACCGAGATCGGGCGCAGCAGGCGAATCTGCGATCCGAACTGGTCCATCAGGTACACGTTCGGGTACAGGCACAGGTTGCGCGAGTTCTCGATCATCCAGTCGGCGGTGGCGGCGCCGAATTTTTCGACATACTCGTCGCGCTTCGGATAGTTCGGCCGGTCTTGTGGATTGGCCCATTTGGTCCACAACAGCAGGTGGCCGTGGTCGAAGGCGTAGAAGCCGCCGCCCTGCTTGCCCCACTTGCCGGCGTCCATGGCGCGGATCTGGTCCGGCGTCGCTTCGCGCTGCTTGCGGGCGCTGGTGGTGGCGGCATAGTTCCAATGCACCGCCGAGACGTGGTAGCCGTCGGCGCCGTTTTCAGCCTGCAGCTTCCAGTTGCCTTCGAAGGTGTAAGTCGACGCGCCGCGCAGCACTTCCAGCCCATCGGCCGACTGGTCGACGATCATGTCGATGATCTTGGCCGATTCGCCCAGGAACTCGGTCAGCGGCAGGACGTCGGGATTGATGCTGCCAAACAGGAAGCCGCGATAGCTCTCGAAACGCGCCACCTTCTTCAGGTCGTGCGAGCCTTCCTTGTTGAAGCAGTCGGGGTAGCCGGCGCCCTCCGGATCCTTCACCTTCAGCAGCTTGCCGCTGTTATTGAAAGTCCAGCCGTGAAAAGTGCAGGTATACGTCGCCCGGTTGCCGCGCTTGTGGCGGCACAAGGTCGCGCCGCGGTGGCTGCACGCATTGATGAACGCATTCAGCTCGCCCTGGCGGTTACGCGCGATCACCACCGGCTGACGGCCGATCTGGGTGGTGTAGTAATCGTTGATGTTCGGGACCTGGCTTTCGTGGGCAAGGTAAATCCAGTTGCCTTCGAAGATATGCTTCATCTCCAGGTCGAACAAATGCTCGTCCGTGAACGCGCTGCGGTGGACGCGGTGGTCACCGGTCTGCTTGTCGTCAACCAGCAGGCTGTCGATGGTCCGTTCGGTGACGTCCTTGATGGGAATNNAAGTCGATGCTGGCGAACGGCTGCTTCAGGTCGCGCTTGACCAGTTCCTGCGGATCGGTCACGCGGGCGACGCTTGGGACCAGGCCCTCGCGGCTGGCGAAGGCGAAGTCGTCCCACAGGTAGGCGTCGCCGTCGATGTTGATCTGGGTCGTCAGGCGCCGATGGCCAGGTGCGGTCACGAAGAAGTGCACGTGCGCCGGGCGTTGGCCGTGGCGTCCCAATTTGTTCAGCAGCGCCTGGGTGGTGCCGTTTGGCGGGCAGCCATAACCGCTTGGCAAGATGCTGCGGAACTGGTAACGGCCCTTCTCGTCCGTGATGATGGTGCGGCGCAGGTTGAAGTGCGACTGCGACTTGTCGAAGAACGAGTA
>CXWL01001808.1_pt1 | contig 17897 bp, 13 predicted proteins | sample 590931 | NCBI WGS metagenome assembly CXWL01 (sample SAMEA3498368, study PRJEB10139) | groundwater metagenome | biome: water well; material: biofilm material | place: Germany | collected 2015-04-27 | reverse complement strand
CCGCGACCGCGTTCACAACGCCCTTCGGCACAGCCGTCGGTAGCGCGATAACGGTTCCGCTCGCCCCCCCGAGCGGCGGCGCCGGCGCTGCAGGTCAGACCGCGGCCGGCCCGATCACGATCACCCAACCTCTCGACGGATTGCACTCCGTGATCACCGAGGTCGGCATCTCGATCGATGGCAACGAACAGGTCGTGCCGGTTCCGGCGCCCGATGGCAGTGGTCGCTCCACGATCGACGTCGGCGACACGACGGGATCATCACTGACGATCACGATCACCGCAGTGTCGCCGGCGATCACGATCGACCGCCGGTTCGCCGAGCCGGTCCAGCTTCCCGCGTCGATCGCGGAGATCACCGGTCTGGCGATCGCAGCACCGACCGCAGTCGATGTCGACGGCTGCCACTACGGTCTCCTCGCCGTCGACGGTGAGCCGCTCGGCGTCACGTTCGGTAGCGACGCCTTCGCCGCGCTGCTGCGCGGCGAAGCGGTCGACGTCGGGCTCTGCGATGGCGCACCACTCGTGCTCGGCCCCGGCACCCACCGGCTCACATCGACAGCCAATTCGACCGGGGTACAGGTCGACCAGGTTGTGCTGCGTTCCGGTTTCGAAACCACGGGTACCCCGCGACCGGGCCGGCCCAGCGTAGAAGTCGAGCGCACCCGGACGTCCCGCCAGGTCACCGTTGGACCATGCCCCGACGGCTGTTGGGTCATCCTCGGGGAGGGCTACAACCAAGCATGGACCGCCACCGACGCGGCCGGGGCCGACCTCGGTGCACCCACGCAGATCGACGGAGGGTTCAACGGCTGGTGGCTCGAGCCGAGCGACCAGGCGCGCCCGATCACGATGCAATGGTCGCCGCAACGCGGCCTGACGATCGCCTTGATCGTCGCCTTCACCGCAGTTCTCGGCTGCATCGCACTCGCCGTCGGCAGCTGGAGACGGCGCAGCACGGCGTCGGCACCGCGACAACTCGTCGCCGACCCACCGTTGCTGGCGCTCGTCGCCGACCGCCACGGGCACGCCACCGCGGCGGCAACCGCCGGCGGGCTGATCGTGATCTCGGCGCTCGTCATCGATCCGCGCTGGGGTCTGCTTGCGGTGGTGCCGGCGGTGCTCACGGTGCTCTTGCGCCGGCCTGCGCTACTGGGGTGGTGCGCGGCTCCGATCACCGCCACGTTCGGGCTGTGGGTGGCCCGCCGACAGTGCGTGTACCGATATCCAGCCGACGCGGCGTGGCCGGCGAACTTCGCCGACCTCCACCGTCCCGGCATGTTCGTGGTGGTGCTGCTCTTGCTGGGGTGCCTCACCGGCGATCATGTGTCCGGCGATCAGGTAACCGACGACACGACCGTGCCTGCCAGGTAGACGTCGAAGAGCCACCGCGACGCAGCCTCGGTGAGGTGCAGCCCATCGGGCCGCAGCCCGGCGTCGGTGATCAGGTCGAGATCGGCCATCCAGCCGTTCAGGTCGACCACCGTGATCACCTCGGGGCGTTCCCGCGCCACCTCCTCGATCACGCCGAACTGCACCTCGTACCGGGCCGGATCAAGCATCTTGCGCTGCTCACCCTCGAACGGCGACGCGGGATGTGGCGCCAGAACCCAGACGAGATGATCGATGCCCGCCGACAACAGATCGTCGGCCAACGTGCGGTAGTCGGCCAACAGACGCTCGCGGAACCTCTCATCGAAGGGCGACAGCGCACCTTCGTCGTCGTGCCAGATCCGATCCTCGGCGTCGCGCATCGTCACCATCAACCACGCTGCATCGGGCTCGAGCTCGTGCGCCATCGCCGGGAGCTCCTCGTCGAGCACGGTGGCGCAGCGGCCAGCGAAGTCGATGGCGCCATCCGTCGGGATCACACCGTCACGAATGAAACCACATCCTGGTGCAGCGGCCACGCTGACCTGGGCGACGTCGGGATGATCGACGGCCCAATCGACGAAGCCCACGGCGAGCGCCTGGGCCGTCGAGTCGCCGATCACGATGATCCTCACCGGCCGGGTCGGAGTTGGCACCGTCAGCGGGACCAACGACGCGACCGACGCGACCGGCTCGACATCGTCGACCGCAGGCGGGTCGGCGTTCGTCGAGCCGGGCTGAGCCGCCGCCGAGGTGGTGGTCGAAGGCGCAGCAACCGGCGCGACAGCCGGCGCGGCAGTCGATGTGGCCAGCTGCAGGGCCACCAGCGGGCCATCGACGGGCACGATCGCGGCAGCCGTCACATCGACCGCCGTGGTGGTGGCCGGATCGACAACCACGGCCACGGCGAAGGCCACGAAGGCAGTGGCCGCCAAGGCGGCCACCAACGGACGTGCCGGTACCGGCGACCACTCCCTGACCGGGCGTTCCACGATCGCCGCAGACAGCGTCGCCACCGCGACCGTCGCGGCGATGCGCACCGCCAGCAACGCCACACCATCGAGACCGAGTCGAGCATCGGTGAGCGCGGCAAAGATCGGCCAGTGGTACAGGTACAGCCCGTAGCTGATGGTTCCCACCCAGACCACGGGAGCGAGCGACATCATCTTGCGCACCACTGAATCGTGCTGCACGCCGACGATCACGGCCGCGGTGGCCAGTGCGAACACCGGGAGCCACCCGGAGTACGCCGGACCGCTCGCCGACGACCACGTGGCCGCCGCCCAACCGATCGCGATCAACCCGACCGCCGTGACCGCTCCGGCGTAGCGCGGCGCGGCGAAGCCGGGGACGGCGCGATACCGCTGCAGTGCCGCGGCGACAGCGGCACCGACGAGGATCTCGCCAGCCCGAGCCGGAGTCGACCAATAGGCGGCATCCGGCCCCCAGGTGCCGGCGATGACCGGCGCCGCGGCAGCGGCGACCACGGCCATCCCCACCAGCCAACGCAAGCGGCCGGCCGCGGTGCTGACGCGGCCGAGCAGGGCCAGCATGACGAGCGGCCAGACCCAGTAGAACTGCTCCTCGATCGCCAGCGACCAGTAGTGCTCGAGCGGGGCGACACGCCCGAGCGTGGCGTCGGTGAGCTCGGCGTAGCTGCCGGAACCGAACAGCTTCACCCAGTTCGCTACTTGGAACAGAGCGCCGAAGGTGTCGCGACGCAACGACGACACGTTCTCGAACGCGCCGAACGAACTTGCGACCACAACTGCGGCGAGGCACAGCAGGCTGGCTGGGAGCAGCCGCTTGACCCGGCGTGCATAGAAGCGATGCAGAGACACGGTGCCCGTGCGATCGTGCTCGCGCAGCAGCAGCGCGGTGATCAAGTAGCCCGAGAGGGTGAAGAACACCGAGACCCCGACGTACCCGCCGCGCATCCACGACACCCCGCCGTGGAACGCCAGCACGAGTGCGACTGCGACCGCGCGCAAGCCGTCGAGCGCCGGCTGATACGGCATCGAGCGGCTGTCGCTCATCCGGCTGTCGTTTCTGCTGTCGTTTCTGCTGTCGTTTCTGCTGTCGTTTCTGCTGTCGTCTCGGTAGCGGTCTCGGTAGCGGTCTCGATTGCCGGCTGGGTTTCTTCGTTTCGCTTCGCCCACGCGGCGAGGGCCGTGGCTGCGAACACGACGACCGTCGGCTCCATCGACGACCTGATCCGGTGACCGCCGTAGAACACGATCGTCGTGACCAGCACAGCGACGACCGGCAGCAGCAGGATCTGGCGATCGCGCCGGCGAACCCGGCGAAAGCCGAACAGCGCGACGACCGCAAGCATCCACCAGGCGAGGATCCCGGTCCTGGACGCCCACCGGGACCGCTCCTCGCCGACGTCCTGGTCGACGAGGCTGCGCAGGCCGTAGAGATCGAAGGTACGTCCCAATCGAGCGGCGACCACGCCCGGCAGCTCGCTGAGGTGCCCGCGGGCATACGCGATCGCCAACGATCGCTGCCGAGCCGACCGCACCGACGGCTCCTCGTCGGCCGAGTACGAAGGGTCGTCCTCGGTAACGCAGAAGAGGCTCCAACCGCCCTTCTGCGAACCGGAGAAGGTGCGGTCGCAGTACGTGCCCAACAGCGTCGTTCCGTCGTTGGTGCTCAGCGTGACCGGGCGCTCGAAGCGACCCAGGTTGAAAGCGACCCACGGCGCCACGACGATCGCGGCCACGACGAGCAGCACGGCAAGCCGCCTCAGGTCCGCTCGGCCGGCGCGGCGATCGGCGCCGTCGTCGGTGCGGTGGCCGCCTCGGTCGACCAGCAGGAGCACGAGGGCGGCGCCCGGCGCCAGCAGCACCAGTTCGCTGCGGGCCAAGGTGGCCAATCCGACGAGTGCACCGACGACCGCAGCCCGGCGCGGCGAGACGTCGTACACCGCGCCATGCATCGCGAGGAGGAACATCGCCACGAGCAACACGCTGACGCTCTCGCTCATGACGAGACCGTCGTTCATCCACAGGTTGGGATAGAGGGCTGCGATCCATCCGGCGCACACCGCTGCCAACGGACCGGCGAGCCGGGCCGCCAGCACCCCGATGACGACGATCGTGGCGATGCCGCACAGCACCGTGACGAATCGTTGCCACGGCACCGGATCGGCGATCCAACTGACCGGCGCCATCAGCACCGCGGTGAGCGGACCGTGCTCGGCGCCGGGCTGATCGACGAAGATCTCGCGGAAGAACACGCCGTCGGCCAACTGCCGCGCCTGAGCAGAGTAGTAGAGCGAATCGTTGAGCAGCAGGGGCCGGTGCCACTTGCGGAACAGCAGCATCCAGACCCGCCACGCGCCACCGACGACGGCGGCGACGATCAGGCCCCGTGGGAGCGTGGTACGTGGAGCAGGTGGATCCGGGTGCATGTCGTACGAACTCAGCGTCCCAGCCTACGGCATGTCCGTTGCCGCCCGACCGCAGTTCACCCGAGTCGCCGGCGTTCACCCGAGTCACCGGCGTTCACCCGAGTCACCGGCGTTCACCCGAGTAACCGCGGTTCATCCGAGTCGCCGGCGACGCACCGGGGTGCCCCGAAACCCTCGGGGACTCTCGGTTACGGGTAGGTTCGGCGACCGGATGACCACCAGCCGAACGATCCCCTACGAACCGGCGCTCGACGGGCTCCGCGGTGTCTCGATCGTGGCCGTCATGGCGTTCCACGCCTCCGCCACCTCGGGCCTCGGCGGATGGCTACGCGGCGGCAACCTCGGCGTCTCGGTGTTCTTCACCCTGAGCGGGTTCCTGATCACCTCGATCCTCGTCTCCGAGGTGGACGGAACTGGGAGCATCGACCTCGGACGGTTCTGGTCGCGACGGATCCGACGCCTGGTGCCCGCCGCCCTGGTGACGGTGACCGCGGTCATCCTGCTCGGCACGGCGACCGACGTGATCACAGTTCGCAGCTCTGGCGCGATGGCCGCGGTGTGGAGCTTCACCAACTGGCACGTGATCGCCGCCGGCGACGACCGGTTGCTCGAAACGATCGTCGGTCCGCTCGGGCCCACCTGGTCGCTGGCGATAGAGGAGCAGTTCTACGTGGTCCTGGCAGTTGTCGCGTGGATCGCAGCAAGAAGCGCGCGGCCCGTCCGGATGCTGACGACGGTCTTTCTTGCGGTCGTGCCGATCTCGATCCTCCTCGCCAACACCGTGTCCGATTGGCATCCCCGCCTGGAGTTCGGCACCGATGTCCGCGCCGCCGAGATCGCCATCGGCGGACTGGTCGCGCTCGGCTGGCGACGATGGGGCGGCCGTCTGGCGAACAGCGCGGCCACGGCCGACGCGGCGGGTTTCGTCGGCCTCGCCGCGCTGTTGGTCCTGTTCCAGTTCGCCGACAGCACCCCGCCATGGTTGCTCCGCGGCGGCTACAGCGTGGTCGCTGTGGCCACCGCGTTGGTGATCGTGGGCCTGCTCGCGCACGGTCGGTTGGCGGCAATGCTCGGTACCCGACCGCTCGTCGCCGTCGGACGGATCAGCTACTCGCTCTACCTCGTCCACTGGCCACTGATGCTCGTCTGCACGCCGGCCCGTGTGGGCGCGAACGGCTTGGTGCTGATCGGCATCAAGGTCGCCGTGTCCGCCGCCGCCGCGCTCGTTCTCCACCACACCGTCGAACAGCCGATACGACAGCTCACCGCCCTCCGCACGCAGACGACTGTCGGGATGTGGCTGGGCGCGTCGCTCGCCGTGACCGCGCTCGCGGCGATGTTCGCCACCTGACGATCTCGCCCTATCCGGCAACGGTGCAGCGCACGACCTACGCCGGGTCGAAGGTCCCTTGTGCCGGCACCGCCGGCCTGCCGTCAATGGCCCCTAGCTCGCCCCCGGCGAATCGGGGACGATCAGGGAGGACCAACATGGAACTGACCTTGCGAGAGACCTGGGCCGTCATCCACGGCCTCGTGCTCGGAACCCTCTACCTGCTGGCGTTCGCTGGTGCGCTCGCCGGGCTGTGGAGCCTGCGCCCTGGGCTCGTCACGGCCGCCGGGATCAAGGAGCGGATGACTCGCCTGTACCTCGGCTTCGCCGTGATGGCCGCCACCGCCTGGCTCACCGTCATCAGCGGCACGTGGGTCGTCTATCCCTGGTACCGCGAGAAGATCGCCGGCGCCGACTTCGCCAAGTGCGCCGGCCTCGACCTTCCTTCGGCGTCGTGCTCGCCCCGCGACTTCCTGCTGTCGAACGTGTCCGGCGAGACCGAGCGCTGGCACGAGTTCGGCATGGAGTGGAAGGAGCACGTGGCCTGGGCCGCGCCGTTCCTGGCGACGTCGGCCTTCCTACTCGTCCTCTACTACGGCCCTCGGCTCACGGCAAGGACGTGGTTGCGCACGACAGTCATCGTGATGCTCGTCGGCGGATTCGCCGCCGCAGTCGTCGGAGGCGCCTTCGGTGCCTTCATCAACAAGGTCGCACCGATCTCATGAACGCCGAAGGAGTCAACACCATGACCACCACCAGCACCCAGCACCACGACGAGGACATCGCCCCGGAGCTAGCCGAACTGCACCTCGAGGACAGGCCCGACGGACCCGGCGCGGCGATGATGATCTCCGCCGGCCTCGGGATCTTCGTGCTCGGCTTCCTCACCGTCCTCGCCGAGGCATCCGCGGGCGCCAAGACCTGGCTCCAGAAGTGGGAATGGGGCCAAGGCGTGGGAGCGCTCGCCGGCAAGACCACGCTGGCAAGCCTCGCCTACGTAGTGGCCCTCATCGTTCTCTGGGTCATCTGGCGAGCCAAGGACGTCAACTTGAAGATGGCGTTCTACGTCGGGCTCGCGCTCGGCATCCTCGGAGCCATCGGCACGTACCCGACGTTCTTCCAGAAGTTCGCCTCGTGAGCGCTACCGGCGGCGGCCTCGGCGATCGCCGAGCCGACGCTATCGCGGCCCGCGCCACCGGTCTCGGCATCGGCCTGATCACCTTCATGCTCGTCTGGACCGTCGGGGCCCGGATCACCGAACGCATGCTCGACGGTCCGACGAGTGCCTACGTCGCGATGGGCATCGCCTTGGCCGTCGGCGTGCTCACCACCGTCGTGGCTGGACATCGCCTCAGCGCCGCAGTGCCGCACCGGTAGTGTTCCGGGCGGTGATCGCCGACCCCCTGCCCGACCCCCTGCCCGAGCCGACGCTGCTGGAACGGCAGCAGATCCTCGTCGCCGATCCTTCACAGCAGACCTTCTGGCACCGCGTCCGGTTCGAGCTCGTCGCCCGCCACGCCGACGAGCTCGGCGCCACCCACGTCGTCGACATCGGCGCCGGTGCCGGGGCACTCGGCGACTGGATGCTGGCCAACAGAACGCGGATCGAGTATCGCTTCGAGGAGCTCTCCGCGGTGCTCGATCGCCGGCTCACCGAGCGGTTCGGCGCGCACCGGCGGACCGAACCCTCCAGTCCGCTGCCTTCGGGATCGCTCGTGGCCCTGCTCGATGTGCTCGAGCACGTCGAGCACGACGTCGCCGCGCTCACCGCGATTCGCATGCGGATGACGCCCGGCGCCCACGTCGTCATCACCGTGCCCGCGCTGCAATGGGCGTTCTCGTCGTGGGACACCGAGCTCGGTCACCATCGCCGCTACAACCGGCGCACGCTGCGCACCGTGGTGGAGGCTGCCGGATTCCAAGTCGACTCCGTCGCCTACCTGTTCCCCGAGCTGCTGCCGCTGCTGCCGGTGCGCAAGCTTCGCCGATCCACCCGTAGCGACGTCGACTTCCCGCAGCTCGGGCCGTTGCTCACCCGCGTCGGATACCGGATCAGCACGGCAACGACCAAGCTCCGCCGTGTCTGGCCATCGGGTACCTCGGTCTTGCTCACCGCGACCAACCCGGCGGCCGACGACCCGGAATCGGTGGACCGTGGCTGACGTTCTGGCTGACATCGTGCCTGGAGCAGCGTTGACCGAACTACCGGCCGAGCGACATCTGTGGATCGTGAGCCCGATGTTGCACGACACCGAGTCGCTGCTCCAACTCCGCACCGAGACCGCCCTGGCTTGCCGCGAAGCGGCGATCGCCCTGCCGATCCGGCACCTCGTGATCGACGACTCGGCCGGAACCGACACCGACGTGGCACGCCTCCACGCGTTCGACGACGTCGAGGTGCTCACGCCACCGTTCAACCTGGGCCATCAGCGCGCCATCGTTTTCGGTTTGCGTCACCTCGTACCGCGGCTCGGTTCACACGACGTCGTCGTCACCATGGATTCCGACGGCGAAGACCAGCCGGCCGACGTGCCCCGTTTGGTGCAGGCGCTCGACGGCGGGGCGCCACTCGCGCTCGCACTGCGCACCAAGCGTTCCGAACCGTTCCGGTTCCGGGTGATGTACCTGGTGTTCCGGCTGATGTTCCGCGTGCTCACCGGTACCACCGTGCGTTCGGGCAACTTCGCCGCCCAGACGGCTGACTCGCTGGAGACGACGATCGATCACCCGAGCTTCGACCTCTGCTACTCGTCCACCCTCCTCGCGCTTCGCCGGCACACCGTCGCCGTGCCGTGCGCACGTGGGCATCGCTTCGCCGGCATGTCGCGGATGAACTCGTACGCGCTCGTGGCCCACGGCATGAGGATGCTGCTGCCGTTCTCGGAGCGGATCGCGGTGCGGATGATGGTGGTCGCCGCGGCAACGTTCACGGCGATGCTCGCCTACCTCGTACTGCTCGCTACCGGCCTGCTCGGCGACGACCCCGGCGCTCTCGCACTCACCCCACTGGTGGCCATCGTCGCCGTGTTCCTCGCCGCGTTCAGCGGATTCATCGTGCTGTTCTCCGGGTTCGCGCAGGCATCGGCGATCGCGATGAAGGGAGTCGGCGCTACGAAGGCCCCGACCCGGACCAGATCGACCGAGGCATGACCAGCGCTTCCGAAGCTGAGACCGAACCTGCGACCGACGCGGCAACCGACGCGGCAACCGACGCGGCGACCGAGGGTCCTGGCCGCCTCACCCGCGCTGTGATCGTCGCCGTCGTCGTGCTGCCGATCATCGCCGCGGTCGTCAGGGCGTTGCGACGACACTGGTTCCCGATCGGCGACGATGCCCTGCTCTACATCCGCGTGCGCGACGTGGCCACCAACCACCACCCGCTGCTGGGCTCGTGGACCTCGGCGTCGCTCAGCGTCGGCGAGCACATGAACAACCCGGGCCCCATCTACCAAGACCTCGTCGCGCCGTTCGCCCACGCGTTCAGTCCGGGTCCTGGTGCCGCGATCGGCGTCGGATCGGTCAACGTCGCGGCCATCGTGGCGATGTCGGCCATCTCCCGCCGCATCGGCCAGTGGCGCGCCCAGCGGTGGTTCCTCCTGGCCGGCGCGGCACTGTCGTGGACGATGGGCAGCGAGCTGCTGTTCGACATCTGGCAGGCCCACGCACTGATGTTGCCGTTCCTGCTCTATCTCGTGCTGCTCATCGCCGTCGCCGAGGCGAAGGCCTGGGCGGTGCCCTGGGTGCTCGGCATCGCCTCGCTACTGGTGCAGACGCACATCAGCTACGCCTACATCCTGGTGCTGCTCACACCGGTTGCCATCGTTCTCGCCTGGTACGACAACCGTCCGGTGCCGCTCCAGTCGATGCGCAGCGCGCTGCGTTCACGCACGGCCGCGGTGTCTGGCGCGGCGGTCGGCGTGCTGTGGGCGCAGCCGATCATCGAGCAGCTCTTCGGCGAGGGCCGCGGCAACCTGGTGCGCCTGGCCACCAACTCCGGCGGCGGTGACGTGACGGTCGGATTCGGAAACGCGGCGAAGATCGTCGCGGGTGTCGTCGCCCTCCCGCCATGGTGGCTGCGCAACGGGTTCTCCAGCTCCGTGCCGAGCACGCGTTTCACCGACACTGCCGACGGACAGGTCCTCGTCGTCCCCGGCCTGCCCGGCGCGACGATCACGGTGATCGCTCTCGCCGCGCTGATCGGCGCACTCGTGCTGCTCGCCAGGGCGTGTCGCCGCATCGGGCAGCGCACGGCAGCCAACGCTTGCGTTCTGGCAGCAGCCGGCACGTTGATGACCGTCGTGTGCGTGGGCCTGCTCACGGTCGGCGTGGTCGGATTGGCCGCGCACCACGTGCGCTGGGTCTGGACGCTCGCCGTCTTCGTGCACGTGATCATCGCGTGGGCGGTCGTCACGCTGGCGACGCACCGGTGGAGCGCAGCGGTGCTTCCCCGCTTGGTCGATCCCGCCGTGCTGCTGGCGATCGGCGTGCTCGCCGCGGCCAACATCCCGTTCTACGCCCAGAAGCAGGGGCCGGTGTCCGACGCCGGATCGATGCCGGCGATGCGCGAGATCTTCACCCAGCTCGCACCGCTGGCCGACGACGACCCGATCATCTTCCGTACCGACAACGTCAGGGTCTTCGAGCCGTACAGCGCCACGGTGATGATGCGCCTGCAAGAGCTCGGAATCGAGTTCAGGGTGACCGACGAGGGAATGGTGCGCCAGCTCGGCAACAACCGGCGCGCCGATGGCACCGAGACCACGACGATCTTCCAGCTCGAGCGCTCGGCGGCGCTGCTCTACGAGGGTCCAGCGTGCCGCTTCGCGGTCGCCGACGCGGTGACCGGCACCGAGGCGGCCGCGGCAAGCGATGCAGCCGAGCGGCTGGCGATCGGCCTCACCGACGGCACGATCGACGTGGTCGGCCTCCCAGAAGAGGAACGGGTGCGTGCCGATGCGGCTGCCAACGGCGACCTCGCCGCGGCCCGCAGCCTGGTGTACGAGGGCTACCTCGGTCGTTGGAGCGCCGACGCCGTGGCCGACGTGAGCGGCCTCACGCCGGCACCGCCGTTCGCGACGTGGGGCGAGGCCTTCCTGGCGATCGATCGGTGGGTCTCGTCGACCTACGGCCTGTTCGCCGAGTCGCCCGTCATCTGCACCTGACCACGCCGCTCATTCGCCGGACGATTGCGGGGGGATCACGAAGACCGCCTCCGGTTGTCCGAGACGCAACATCCGGTCGACGTTGCGTTGGATCGTCACCGAAACCCGCTGATCGAGTTGCAGCCCGAAGAGGTTCGTGTCGAGCAACGGCACGAGCTCAGCCAAGCCTGCCGTCTCGAGCTCGCCGCGAACATCGGCCTCGAGCGCCGCGTACTCGGCCAGCTCGGCGTCGTCGCGGGGCTCGACGAAAGCCACCTCGACTGCGTCCGGGGTGGCCCGCCACTGTTCGATGTACGAGCCGGTCGCCAGGTGCACGCCCGCCGTCGCCGCGGTGGGCTCGATCACGCGATGCTGCGTCACCGGCACACGCCACGTGTTCGGCACACCGACGCGGAACCCGCGCCGCTCGAGCTCGTTCACCAAGCCGTAGCCCTGCGACCCGAAGTAGAGCGCGTCGCTCCAGGTGATCACGTAGGTGCCGTCGACGCCTGTCGCCAGCCCGGCTCCATCGCGCAGCGCGTCGGCCGTCGGGCCGACGAGTGCAGCGAGCCCGTCGGAGAGATGTTGCTCCGGGGCCTCCACCGTCGCCGCGTCAACGGTGAGCGGGATGAGCGACAGCACGGCCAGCACGCCGAACGCTGCGACCACGACACCGGGCGCACGCCGCAAGCGGATGTTGCCCAGCCATCCGTGATCGAGAAGCCTCGGCCGCTTCCACGGATGGGTGGCGGCAGCGAGCCCGGTCCAGATCACCGAGACCAGCGCGAGCAGAGTCACCGACCATGCCCACAGCGTGAGGTAGTACCACACCTTGCCGAAGATCCTGCCCATCGAGATGATCGCCAGCGTCATCGTGAACCCCAGCAGGGCGTGCAACGCGAGCAGCGCCCGGTGCCGCATCCGCCACGCGACGACCACAGCCGCGAACCAGACGACGATGAAGAGGAGACCGGGCACGACCGTGCCGTCGAGTCGATAGGCGGCATCGACGAAGAACCCATCGCCGCCGAAGGTTCCCGAAACCACCCGCCACACATCGAGGTGCCGCAAGAGCAGGGCGACCCCTTCGCCCATTCCGACGGGCTCCTCCGGCGGGTTGCGGAAGTACGTGTTCAGCATCGACAGGTTGCCGGGCGTGTTGCGGATCTGGTCGATCACGACCGGAGTCCAGAGCACGAGCGAGACCACGCCGGCGCCGGCCAGCGCGGAACCGACTGCCGCTCGTTCGAGCGGATGGCGTACGACGCCGAGCACCATCGCCGCCACACACAACCCACCGAGGCCGACGCACAGACCGAGGTAGGGCATGTGGGTCTGGGCGGCCACCGAACCAGCGATGGCCACCACGATGACCATCCTGTGGTCGCCGAGCAGCACGCTCCAAGCTGCGAACATCACGACGAGCCAGCACAGCAGTGGGAGGTACGGGTTCCACGGTTGGGTGAGCACCAGCATCCCGTAGCCCCTGATCACGATCACGACGAATCCGCCGGCGGCAAGCACCAGCCGGGTGCTCCGGCGACGCTGTGCCAGCCACATCACCGCGCCGATTGCGATCAGGTCGAGCACCACCATCGACAGCAGCAAGCTCCAGGCAGTAGAGGCGAACGCGCGGTAGACCGGCGCCAGCAGGTAGAAGCTGAGCGGCCCCGGGTGGCTGCCCTGATCGGGGAACCGACCGATTCGCCCTGGTAGACCGATGAGCGGCGTGCGCGCTCCCCCAACGTCGCGGACCCGTAGCTCCGTCATCGCCAGGTCGAGCACCGGATGCCAGTTGCGCCCGTGGAGCACGACGACCGCGACGACGAACGGTACGGCCAGAACGGTCCAGACCAGCCACGCGGCTCGTCGTGGCGGCAGGGCGAGCAGGCGCCGCCACGCCCCATCCAACGCCGCTGCCAACGCCACCAGGCGCGGCTTCATCTCGATCGTCGTGGCCGGCGACGGTGGAGGATGTCGCCGACTCCCCACCGCGTGACGAGCAGCATCGATTCGGCGATGATGCGCGTCGACATCTTCGAGGTTCCGAACTCGCGGTCGCGGAACACGATCGGCACCTCCGCCACATCGTGCCCTCTGACGACGAGCCGNNCCCGTGTAGCGGTTGCCCCACCGCGACAACAGCCGCCGGTGCAGCGGCCAGTCGGCCGTGGCCCCACCGGGCACGTAGCGCGAGCCGATCACGCCGTCGGCGCCGGCCTCGATCGCGGCGAGCAGCGATGGGATGACCTTGGGATCGTGGGAGAAGTCGACGTCCATCGAGACGACCACGTCGTAGCCCTCGTCGAGCGCCACGGTGAACCCGTTGCGATATGCGCTGCCGAGGCCCTGCTTTCCCGGGCGGTGGATCACCTTGATCTGCCCCAGTTCGGCTGCGGCCTGCTCGGCGAGGGCACCCGTTCCGTCGGGGCTGTTGTCGTCGACCACCAGGATCGACGCCATCGGAACGGCACCCCGAACGGCGGCGAGAAAGGCCTGGATGTTCTCCATCTCGTTGTAGGTGGGCACCACCACGACGCAACGCACGAACTTCAAGCGTAGCGAGTCGGGAACGCTACGCTTGGCCGCTGGTCATGCGATCGGTCCCGTCATCCTCCCTCGTCGGCCCGTTCGCCGATCGTCTTCTCGCACTCGATCTCCCCGGGCTCCATCCGGCGCGACGACGCGAGGCGATCGATTTCACGACACGGCGGGTCGATTCTCTCCCGAGCCTGATGCGATTCGGGGTCATGTCGATCGCTGCCATCTTCCGGGCCCTGCTCGTCCTGCCCCGCAGCGACACGCTCGTCAAGTTCCTCGCTCGCACTGCGTTGCCCCTGCTCGGCGAGTACGTGCGCCTGCTTCGATCGCTCGGCTACGCGTACATCTGGGAGACCTGGCCCGACACTCGTCCCGACGGCTCGCAACCCGATGATGCTGAGCCCGGCGGCACTCAACCCGGTGGCCGGGCAGCATGAACCCGCAGCTCCTCGCTCCGGCCGTCTCCTACTCGACACAGGTGCTCGTCATCGGTTCGGGCGCCGGCGGTGCCACCACGGCGTGCCTGCTCGCCGAGGCCGGGTTCGACGTCCTCATCGCCGAGGAAGGGCCGTGGGTCGAGCAAGACACCGTCGTCCCGTTCTCGCTCGAGCAGATGGACCGTCAGTACCGCGCCGGCGGGGTGACCGTGGCGCTCGGGCTCCCATCGATCGCGTACACCGAGGGTCGCTGCGCCGGTGGTGGCACCGAGGTGAACAGCGGGCTCTACTTCCGGCCGCCGATCGACGTGATCGAACGCTGGCGCCGCGACTACCGCATCGACGGCCTCGATCTCGACGAGCTGGCGCTGATCGCCGACCAGGTGGAGGCGGCGATCAACGTCACCACCGTTCCCGGCTCCCCCACGCCGGCCAGCGAGGTTCTCCGCCGGGGCGCCGCGGCGCTCGGCTGGAAGCACAGTGAGATCCCGCGGTGGATGACCTATCCGCCGGGCGGCGATGCTGTCACTGGTCGCCGACAGAGCATGACCCGAACGTATCTGCCGCGGGCGGCGGCTGCCGGGGCGCGGATGGTGACCGACTGCCGCGTCGACCGGCTCGTCCGCGAAGGCACTGCGTCGATTCGCGCCCAGGTCAGCTACGCGTCCGGTCTGCGCGGGGAGATCCGGTGCCAGTTCGCGTTCGTGTGTGGCGGGGCCATCCAGACGCCGGCGCTCCTGCAACGCTCCGGCCTCCGTCGCCACATCGGCCGATCGCTCGCGGTCCACCCGACGGTGAAGCTGGCGGCGCGATTCCGCGACGAGGTCAACATTCCCGACGACGTGCCCGTGCACCAGGTGAAGGAGTTCGCGCCGAACCTCTCCTTCGGCGGTTCGGCCAGTCATCCGGGTCTCGTCGCACTTGCGCTGAGCGACCATTGGAGTGAGTTCGCAAGCGCGATCGAGGATTGGCGCAAGATCAGCGTGTACTACGCGGCCATCACCAGTGAAGGACGAGGCAACGTGATCGCCGTGCCGGGGCTGCGCGACCCGATCGTCACCTACCGCCTCACGCCCCGCGACCGGGCGTTGCTGCGCAGCGGCATGGCCCGCCTCGCGCTGCTGCTCCTCGAAGCCGGGGCCACCGACGTGTACCCATCGTTCCGTGGCGCGCCGCTCATCCGCCACCGCGACCAACTGTCCACTCTCAACCAGCAGTTCGCCGTATCGAAGGCGAGCTTGATGACCGTGCACCTGTGCTCCACGGTGCCACTCGGCGAGGACCGGTCGCGATGTGGCGCCGATTCGTTCGGTCGTGTGCACGACGCCGGCGGCATCATCGTCAACGACGCCTCGCTGCTGCCCGATGCCCCGGGCGTGAACCCGCAGGCCACCGTGATGGCGTTCGCCATCCGCAACGTACGCCACTTCATCGACACGAACGGACCATCCGGTGGCTGAGCGACCATCAACCCCCGAGACCGAGACCACGACCGGAACCGAGACCGGGCCCCAGACCGAGACCATGCCGGCACCGGAGACGACGATCGAGATCACGCCGGAGACGACGATCGTCTCTGGCGCCGCCGGTTGGCTCGGTCGCGCGCTGATGCACCGGCTGCTCGCCGACCCGGCCCGCGGGTCTCTGCGCGTGCTGGTGCGTGAACCCGCCGATGGTGTGGCGCTCGCCACCGATCCCCGTGTGGCGGTGGTCGTCGGCGACATCGCCGAACGATCCGTCGTCGACCGACTTTTCGACGGCGTCGGCGGCGATGCCGATGTGATCCACACGGCTGGGGTCATCCATCCGCAGCGCGTCCAGGAGTTCTTCGACGTCAACACCACCGGCACCAAGAACATGCTCGCCGCGGCAGAGGTGGCCGGAGTTCGCCGGTTCGTGCACGTGTCGTCGAACAGCCCGTTCGGCACCAATCCCCATGCTGGCGACTGCTTCCGCGCCGACGAGCCGTATCACCCGTACTACGGCTACGGACGCTCGAAGATGGAAGCAGAGATCGCCGTGTTCGGTGCTGTCGAAGCGGGGCTGGCTGCAACCATCGTGCGGCCGCCCTGGTTCTATGGACCGTTCCAGCCCCCGCGCCAGACCACGTTCTTCCGGATGGTGCGCGCCGGCCGGTTCCCGGTGATCGCCGGTGGCCAGCAGCGACGGTCGATGGTGTACGTCGACAACCTCGTCGACGGCGTCCTCGCCGCCGAGCTCACCGCAGCGTCCACCGGAAGGGCCTACTGGATCGCCGACGAGCGGCCCTACACCGTGGCCGAGATCGTCGAAACCGTCGGCAGGGCGCTGCGCGACGAAGGGTTCACCGTGAAGGAGGGGGCGTTGCGGTTGCCTGCTATCGCGGGACGNNCTGCACGTGCTCGGCGAGATGGACAAGACGATTGCCTGCGACATCACCGCGGCACGCACCGACCTCGGCTACCAGCCACAGGTCGAGCTGTACGGTGGCATGCGAACCAGCATCCGCTGGTGCGTCGAGAACGGACTCGAGCTATGACCCGTTCGTTGGTCACAGGAGGCAGCGGCTACTTCGGCTCGCTGCTCGTGCAGCACCTGCGCCGCGCCGGCCACCAGGTGCGTGTCCTCGATCTCAACGACGCCGACGACCGGCCAACCGACGTGGAGCTGATCCGCGGCGACGTCCGCGATGCTGCGACTGTGGCCCGCGCCGTCGATGGCATCGACGTGGTGTTCAACAACGTCGCCCAGGTGCCACTCGCCAAGGATCCGTACCTGCTGCGGTCGGTTAACGTCGATGGCACGGCGCTGCTGCTGCGCGCCGCCCGCGACGGCGGAGTGGCCAAAGTGGTGCACACCTCGTCGAGCGCTGTGTTCGGTGTCCCTGCAAGCAACCCTGTGCTGCCCACCACCGTGCCGTCGCCGGTGGAGGCCTATGGCCACGCCAAGCTGGCGGCCGAATGGGCTTGCCTCGACGCGGTGTCGCACGGGCTCGATGTCAGCATCGTACGGCCGCGCACGATCCTGGGCCACGGCCGGCTGGGCATCTTCGGCATCCTGTTCGATTGGATCGCCGATGGCGCCGATGTGGTGGTGCTCGGCGACGGTTCGAACCGCTATCAGTTCGTGCATGCCGACGATCTCGCCGAGGTCTGCCTGCTGGCATCGCAATCGAGCGGGCCGATGATCGTCAACGCCGGCACCGACCGCTTCGGCACCATGCGTGAGTCGCTGGAGTCGTTGTGCCGCCACGCCGCGACCGGCTCGAAGGTGCGTTCGCTGCCGGCCCGGCCGACCGCACTGGCGATGAAGGCCGCGGCCAGCCTCGGCCTCGCGCCGTTTGCGCCATATCACTGGATCATGTACTCGAAGTCGCTGTGGTTCGATATCGAGCATGCCCAGCTTGCACTCGGATGGCAACCGAAGTTCTCGAACGAGGAGATGTTCGCCGCCACCTACGACTGGTTCATCGCCAACCGCGCCTCCACCCAGTCCGAAGGCGTGTCGCATCACCGAGCCACTTCGAAGCAGGGCGTACTGCACCTGATGAAGGAAGCGATGAAGCGAATGCCCGGCTGATCGCGCCGTTGAGATTTTCCAGCTCATGCTGGTGTGTGTCGGGTTGGTGGTCCGGTGGTCATGGTGGTGTTGTCGGGGTGGGTGATGGTGAGGGTGCGGTTGTTG
>CXWL01034878.1_pt1 | contig 17900 bp, 19 predicted proteins | sample 590931 | NCBI WGS metagenome assembly CXWL01 (sample SAMEA3498368, study PRJEB10139) | groundwater metagenome | biome: water well; material: biofilm material | place: Germany | collected 2015-04-27 | reverse complement strand
TAGAGCAGCGGACTTTTAATCCGTTGGTCGCGTGTTCGAGTCACGCACGACCCACCACGCGAACCATACGAATCGACGCAATCGCAAAATTTTCAGGGCTCTTAGCTCAGCTGGTAGAGCAGCGGACTCTTAATCCGTAGGTCGGGCGTTCGAATCGCCCAGGGCCCACCACAAGTCAGACGTGAAAACGAGCACTTGGCGCAGTTCAGCGCCAAGTGCTTTTTTTCTTGCCTACACAATCACGCCACCAGAAGAAGATTCAGGAGGCCCCGTGCCCGCAAGCGACATCGAAATCGCCCGCCTAGCAAACCTGCACCGCATCACCGACCTCGCTCGCGAGCGGCTGGGCATCGCCGAGGAGCACGTCATCCCGTACGGCCACCACAAGGCCAAGCTGGCACTGCCCTTCATCGCCTCGCTGGCCGGCCGACGCGAGGGCCGCCTGATCCTGGTCACCGCGATCAGCCCGACGCCGGCGGGTGAAGGCAAGACCACCACCACGGTCGGCCTGGGTGACGCGCTCAGGATCATCGGCAAGAAGGCCCTGATCGCCCTGCGCGAACCTTCGCTGGGCCCCGTGTTCGGCATGAAGGGGGGCGCCACCGGGGGTGGCAGGGCGCAGGTGGTGCCGATGGAGGATATCAACCTGCATTTCACGGGCGACTCGCATGCCGTGGCGCTGGCCAACAACCTGCTGGCCGCCGCGCTGGACAACCATGTGCATCACGGCAACGCACTCGATATCGACATCCGCCGAATCAGTTGGCGACGGGTGATCGACATGAACGACCGCGCCCTGCGCCAGCTCACCGTGGGCCTGGGTGGCCCGGCCAACGGCTACCCGCGCCAGGACGGCTTTGACATCGTGGCGGCATCCGAGGTCATGGCCATCCTGTGCCTGGCGACTTCGCTGGCGGACTTGAAGCAGCGCCTGGGCCGCATCGTGGTGGCCGAGACGCGCACGCGCCGGCCCGTGCGGGCGTGCGATCTCGGCGTGCACGGTGCGATGGCGGTGTTGCTGCGCGAGGCGCTGGCGCCCAACCTCGTGCAAACGCTGGAGAACAACCCCGCGCTGCTGCACGGCGGGCCGTTTGCCAATATCGCGCATGGTTGCAATTCGGTCATCGCCACCCACAGCGCGCTGCGGCTGGCCGACTATGTCGTGACCGAGGCCGGTTTTGGCGCGGACCTCGGCGCCGAGAAGTTTATCGATATCAAGTGCCGCAAGTCCGGCCTGTGGCCGGCTGCCGCGGTGCTGGTGGCCACGGTGCGCGCGCTCAAGTACCACGGCGGCGTCGAGCTCGCGGCGCTGGGCACCGAGGACCTGCCGGCATTGGAGCGCGGCTTGTCCAACCTGGAGCGGCACTTGCACAACCTGCGCGAGGTATTCGGTCTGCCGTGCGTGGTGGCCATCAACCACTTCGCCAGCGATACCGAGGCCGAGCATGCATTGCTGCGCGATCGCATCCGCCGCCTGGGCGTGCCAGTGCACACCGCGCGCCACTGGGCCGAAGGCGGGCGTGGCGCCACCGCGCTGGCGCAAGAGGTGGTGCGGCTGTGCGAATACGGTGCGCAGCCGCGATTTGCCTACGAAGACGCCGATCCGCTGTGGGAGAAATTGCGCAAGCTGGCAACCCGCCTCTACGGTGCGGCCGAAATCCGGGCCAGCGCCGCCGTGCGCGCGCAGGTCGAGCACCTGCAGGCCGCGGGCTATGGCCACTACCCGGTGTGCGTGGCCAAGACCCAATACAGCTTTTCCACCGATGCCACGCAACGCGGCGCGCCCAGCGGGCACTTGCTGGACGTGCGGGAAGTGCGCCTCGCGGCGGGCGCCGAATTCGTGGTCATGGTCTGCGGCGATATCACCACGTTGCCCGGCCTGCCCAGGGTGCCGTCGGCCGAGCGCATCGACCTCGACGACCTGGGCCGCGTCGTCGGCCTGAACTAGGCCAGGGGCGGTCGATGGCCGGCAATACCGCGCGCCTGTACCGCATCGAGACGCTGATACGCGCGCGCGGGCACGTCAGCTTCCAGGCGCTGCGCGATGAACTCGAGGTCTCGCCGGCCACCCTCAAGCGCGACCTCGAGTACCTGCGCAGCCGCCTGGGCGCACCGATCGAATATGACCGTGCGCTGGGTGGCTATCGGTTTGGCAGCGCGCATGCCGGGCCGCGGCACGAGCTGCCCGGGCTGTGGTTCGACGAGGCCGAGCTGTACTCGCTGCTGACCGCGCAGCAACTGCTGGCCGGGCTCGACAGCGGTGGCCTGCTCAGCCGCCACCTGCAGCCGCTGCTGGACCGCATCCACCACCTGCTGGCCAGCGGCGAGGGGGCCGAGGCGGCCGAGCGCATCACCCAGCGCGTGAAGGTGGTGACGGCGCTGCGCCGGCCGGTGCCGAGCCGCTTCTTCGAGCGCGTGAGCGCTGCGCTGCTGGCGCGCAAGCGGCTGCACCTGCGCTATCTGACGCGGGGCCGCGGTGAGGTGACCGAGCGCGACGTATCGCCGCAGCGTCTCGTGCACTACCGCAGCACCTGGTACCTGGATGCGTGGTGCCACAGTGCCGGCGCTCTGCGCCGCTTTGCGCTCGATGCCATCGAGCAAGCCCAGGTGCTGGATGCGCGGGCGCGCGAGCTGTCGATGAAGCGCGTCGAGGCCGAGATGGACGCCGGCTACGGCATCTACGCCGGCGGCCGCCAGCGCTGGGCGGTGCTGGTATTTGATCGCCAGGCCGCGCAGTGGGCCAGCCGCGAGGAGTGGCACCCCGAGCAGCAGGGCCGCTGGCTGGCCGACGGCGGCTATGAGATGCGCCTGCCTTATGTGGACGACACCGAGCTCGTGATGGACGTGCTGCGCCAGGGTGAACAGGTGCGCGTGCTCGAGCCCGCATCGCTGGTGCAGGCCGTGCGGGCGCGGCTGCAGGCGGCCAGCGCGATATACGTCGCTGCGCAAGCCCCGGCGCCCGTCGCGCCGGACTGAGGTCGGACGTGCGAATCCGGAAGGACTTGCACGCCTACCGAAGGCCCGAGCGCGACTTCACGCGCAAGGGCTGAAGTCAGCCGCCGACGCGCAGCGAAAAGTCGATCGCGCGCACGTCCTTCGTGAGCTTGCCCACCGAGACGCGGTCCACGCCGGTCGCGGCGATGCCGCGGACCGTGGTCAGATCCACGCCGCCCGATACCTCCAGCACCGCGCGCCCACGGTTGAGTGCACAGGCGCTGTGCATGTCGGCGAGCGTGAAGTCGTCGAGCAGCACGTGCGTCGCGCCCGCCGCCAGCGCCTCTTCGAGCTCGGCCAGGTTTTCGACCTCGATCTGCACCATCACGCCGGCATGCAGTGCCAGCGCGGCGCCCAGCGCACGGCCGATGCCGCCGGCCGCCGCGATGTGGTTCTCCTTGATCAGGATGCCATCCCACAGCGCCAGGCGGTGGTTGCGGCCACCGCCCACGCGCACCGCGTACTTCTGGGCCTGGCGCAGGCCCGGCAGCGTCTTGCGCGTGTCGAGCACGGCGCAGCCGCGCGGGTTGGGCGAGAGGCCAGCGATCGCGTCCACATACTGCCGGGTCACCGTGGCCACGGCAGAGAGTGTCTGCAGGAAATTGAGCGCCGGCCGCTCGGCGCTGAGCAGGGCGCGGGCTTCGGCATCGATGCGGCAGATCTCCGTCCCCGCCCCGAAGGCAGCACCTTCGGCGACTGGCCAGGTGACGATGGCGCCAGGATCGAGCGCATGCACGCAGGCGTCGAACCAGGGGCGTCCGCACAGCACGGCGGACTCCTTGGCGACGACGATGCCTTGCACGCGGCGGCCCACGGGCACGAGCTGCGCAGTCCAGTCGCCGCGCCCGATATCCTCCATCAGCGCATCGCGGACATTGCGCGCCAGCGCGGCGTCCAGGGTTTCATTGGTTTCGAACATGGGTGCCTGCGGGTGCAGCCTTGGCAGGCTCACTCGATGTTCTGCACCTGCTCGCGCATCTGCTCGATGGCGACCTTCATCTCCAGCGCGATGGTCGTGAGTTCCAACGCTGCCGACTTGGAGCCCAGCGTATTGGCCTCGCGCTGCAGCTCCTGGATCAGGAATTCGAGCCGCTTGCCCAATTCGCCGCCGGCGCCCAGCAGGCGTTCGATTTCGTCCAGGTGCGAGGCCAGTCGCGAAAGCTCCTCGGCCACGTCGATGCGGATGGCGTAGGTTGCGGCCTCACCCAGCGCGCGCTCGTGCAGCGCCTGCTCGGGCACGGTCTGGCCAGCCTTGGCGCTGGCCAGGGCCTCGTTCCAGCGCTCGAGAAACCGCGCCTGCTGGCGCTGCACCACCAGTGGCAGCAGCGGCCCGGCCTGCGCCGCCAGCTCACGCAGCCGGGCCACGCGCTCCATCAGCATGGCGGCCAGCCGAGCACCCTCGCGCCCGCGTGCCTCGCGCAGACCCTGCACGCAGCGGCGGGCCGCATCCAGGGTGGGCTCATCCAGCTTTTCGGATGTGGCGCCAGCGCGGCACCACTGCAGCGCCTCGTTGACCGAGAGGCCGCGCGCTTCGGGCAAGCACGCGCGCACCGAGCTTTGCACCTGGGCCAGGCGGTTGAGCTGGTCGGTGGACGGGGCGGGCAGGGCACCTTCGGCTTCGCGCGCGGTTGCCACCCGCAATTCGATCTTGCCGCGCCGAAACGCGCCGGCGAGCATTTCACGCAGGGCCGGCTCCAGGCCACGCACTTCGTCGGGCAGGCGCAGCGCCAGGTCCAGGAATCGGCCGTTGACCGATCGGGCCTCCACGGTCACCGCAACCGCCGCGGCCCCCGGCTCGGCCGCCGCGCTGGCGTACCCCGTCATGCTATAAACAGCCATCGCGTCCACGCCCCAAAAGCACTCTTCGATTATGTCAAAGCCCAAGCCTGCGCCGCTGCCTTCGGGCACCGTGGTGGGGGGCTACACGATCGTCAAGAAGCTGGCCGCCGGTGGTTTTGGCGTCGTCTATCTTGCCGAGGGTGAAGACCAGCACCTGGTGGCGATCAAGGAATATCTTCCGGCGTCGCTGGCCGACCGCTCGCCCGGTGAGCTCACGCCGCGCGTCAAGCCCGACAAGCAGCCGCTCTACCGCCTGGGCCTGAAGAGTTTCTTCGAAGAAGGCCGTTCGCTGGCGCAGATCAGCCACCCCAGCGTGGTCAGCGTGCTGAATTTCTTCCGCGAGAACGAAACCGTCTACATGGTGATGAACTACCTGCAGGGCGATACCCTGCAGGATTTCATCGTCACCGCGCGCGACCTCAAGCGCGACAAGGTGTTTCGTGAAAGCACGATACGCAGCCTGTTCGACGAGATCCTGCGTGGCTTGCGCATCGTGCACCAGCACAAGATGCTGCACCTGGATATCAAGCCGGCCAATATCTTCGTCACCAACGACAACAAGGCGGTGATGCTCGACTTCGGCGCCGCGCGCGAGGTGCTGAGCAAGGAAGGCAATTTCATCCGCCCGATGTACACGCCGGGCTTCGCGGCCCCTGAGATGTACCGTCGCGATGGCACGCTGGGCCCCTGGACCGACATCTACGCCATCGGCGCCTGCATCTACGCCTGCATGCAGGGTTACCCACCCAATGACGCGCCGCAGCGGCTCGAAAAAGACCGCCTCGCGCTCAGCCTCTCGCGCCTGCGCAATATCTACTCTGACAACCTGATCGAGGTCACCGAGTGGTGCATGTCGCTCGACCCGCTGTCGCGCCCCCAGAGTGTCTTTGCGCTGCAAAAGGAGCTGTCGCGCGAGACCGAGCGCCGCTATACCAAGCTCAGTTTCGGCGAGCGTCTCAAGTTGCAGCTCGAGACGCTGAAGACCGGCGCCAAGGCGTGAGCCCGCGGCACTGCTGAGCATGCGATTTTCCGTTTATCAGGTCAGCCGCAAGGGGGGCCGCGAAAAAAACGAAGACCGCATGGGCTATTGCTACACGCGCGACGCCGGCCTCTTTGCGCTGGCCGACGGCATGGGCGGCCACCCCGAGGGCGAAGTGGCCTCGCAGCTTGCCTTGCAGACGCTCTCGGCGCTGTTCCAGCGCGAAGCGAAGCCGCGCCTGGAGGAGCCGCTGCGGTTTCTGCACGACGCCATCGTGGCCGGCCACCACCAGTTGCTGCGCTACGCCACCGAGCGTGCCTTGATGGACACGCCACGCACCACGCTCGTGGCCTGCCTGCTGCAGGGCAACGCGGCGTATTGGGCCCACTGCGGTGATTCGCGCCTGTACCTGGTGCGCGGCGACAAGCTGGTGGCGCGCACGCGCGACCATTCGTATTCCGAGCTGCAGGAGACGCTGGCCCAGGTCGTGCCGATGGGCGACCGCGTCAACCGCAATGTGCTCTTCACCTGCCTGGGCAGCCCCGGCAAGCCGGTGGTCGATACCGCCGGCCCCCTGCTGGTGCAGGCCGGCGACCGCGTCATGCTGTGCTCCGATGGCCTGTGGGGCAGCGTCAGCGACACCGTCATCACCGAGGTCCTGGCCCACCACTCGATCTCCGATGCGATCCCTGAACTGGTCGAGCGTGCCCTGCGCGCCGCCGGCAGCAAGAGCGACAACGTCACCGCCCTGGCGGTGGAATGGGAAGCCGCCGAAGACCTGGACAGCAAGAGCGGCATTTCCACGCTCAACCTCGGTGACGACGTCTTTGCCTCGACGATCCAGGCCAGCCTGGGCGCCGATGGTTCGGGCGAGGAACTGGACGACGCCGAAATCGAGCGCTCGATCCGCGAGATCAACGAGGCCATCCAGCGCAGCTCCAGCAAACGTCGCTGAGCGGCGCGTGTGGCGCTGCCGTCGCCCGCACGGCACCCTGCCGTGATTCATACCTAGGACCCCACCATGAGTTTTGAGAGATCCGCCGGCCGCCCGGCCGACGCCCTGCGCCCCGTCACGCTGCAGCGCGGCTACACCTGCCATGCCGAGGGCTCGGTGCTCGTGAGCTTTGGCGCCACGCGCGTGCTGTGCACCGCTTCGGTGGAAGAGAAGGTCCCGCCGCACAAGCGCGGCAGCGGCCAGGGCTGGGTCACGGCCGAGTACGGCATGCTGCCGCGCAGCACCCACACCCGCAGCGACCGCGAGGCCGCCCGCGGCAAGCAGAGTGGCCGCACGCAGGAGATCCAGCGCCTGATCGGCCGCTCGATGCGCACGGTGTTCGATCTCGCCGCCCTGGGCGAGCGCACCATCCACCTCGATTGCGACGTGCTGCAGGCTGACGGGGGCACACGCACGGCAGCCATCACCGGCGCCTTCGTGGCAGCCCACGATGCGGTGAGCTGGCTGCTGGCCCAGGGCCGCATCGGTGCCAGCCCGATCCGTGATTTCGTGGCCGCCATTTCGGTGGGCGTGGTGCAGGGTGCGCCGCTGCTCGATCTGGAATACACCGAAGACTCGGCCTGCGATACCGATATGAATGTGGTGATGACCGGTGCCGGTGGCTTTGTGGAAGTGCAGGGCACGGCCGAAGGAGCGCCGTTCTCGCGCGCCGAGATGGATGCGCTGCTGGGCCTGGCCGACAAGGGCATCCGCGAGCTGATTGCCGCCCAGCGCCTGGCGCTGGGGGCCGTTTGATGCGCATCGTGCTGGCGTCGAACAACGCCAAGAAGCTCGCCGAGTTGCGCGTGTTGCTCGCCGGCGTGGCGGTGGATGTGGTGGCCCAGGGCGAGCTGGGCATAGCCGAGGCCGAAGAGCCGCACATCACCTTCATAGAAAACGCGCTGGCCAAGGCGCGGCACGCCGCGGCAGCGGCCGATGGCGCCGCGATTGCCGACGACTCGGGCGTGTGCGTCGATGCACTGGGCGGCGCGCCGGGGGTGATCTCGGCCCACTTCGCGCCCGTGCCACAGGGTGGCGCAGCGGGCGTGGGCGAGCGCGAGGCGCGTCGCCGCGTGCAGGACGCCGCCAACAACCAGCGGCTGTTGCAGCGCATGCACGGCGTGGCCGACCGACGTGCCTGCTTCCTCAGTACCCTGGTGGCTGTGCGCCACGCGCAGGACCCGCAGCCACTGGTGGCCGTGGGCCGCTGGCCGGGCGAGATCCTGGCCGCACCGCGCGGCGAGCTGGGCTTTGGCTACGACCCGCTGATGTGGATACCGGACCTCGGCTGCACCGTGGCCGAGATGGATGCCGAGCTGAAGAACCAGCACAGCCACCGGGCGCGCGCGATGGTGCAGATGAGGGCGCTGATGCACGAGGTGTGGAGGCTTTGATCCCGCCTGTGAACGGACCTGAGGCCCAGCCGGCGGGCCCGGCCGCTGATGTGATGCACCTCATGCGCCCGGGCACCTTGCAGCTCTCGGAGCTGCCACCACTGGCGCTCTATGTGCACCTGCCGTGGTGCCTGAAGAAGTGCCCCTACTGCGACTTCAATTCCCACCAAAACCTGGGCGAGCTTCCTGAGGCGCAATACCTCGACGCGCTGCGGGCCGACCTCGAAGCGGCGCTGCCGCTGGTCTGGGGGCGGCGTATCGCGAGCATCTTCATCGGCGGCGGTACGCCGAGCCTCTTTTCACCGCCGGGCGTGGGCCGGCTGCTGTCGGACATCCGCGCCCTGTTGCCGCTGGAGCCCGGTATCGAAATCACGCTCGAAGCCAACCCCGGCACTTTCGAGCGCGCGCGCTTCAAGGCCTACCGCGCGGCGGGCGTGACCCGGCTGTCGATCGGCGTGCAGAGCTTCGATGATGCCGCGCTGCAGCGCATCGGCCGCGTGCACGACGCCGCGCAGGCCCACGCCGCGGTGGCCGAGGCACGCGAGGCCTTCGACACCTTCAATCTCGATCTGATGTACGCGCTGCCGGGGCAGACGCTGGCCCAGCTCGAGTCCGACCTGGACATCGCGCTCTCGCATGCGCCGCCGCACCTGTCGATCTACCACCTCACGATCGAGCCGAATACCGCTTTCGCCGTGCGCCCGCCGGCGCTGCCCAGCGACGACAGCGCCAGCGACATGCTCGACCTGATCACCCAGCGAACGATGCAGGCCGGCCTGCATCGCTACGAGGTGTCGGCCTTTGCGCAGCCGGGCCACCGCTGCGCGCACAACCTCAACTACTGGCAGTTTGGCGACTACCTGGGGTTGGGCGCCGGCGCCCACGGCAAGCTGAGTTTTCCGCATCGCGTGCTGCGCCAGGTGCGCTGGCGCGAGCCTGCGATGTATATGAAGCAGGCACTCGCCGGCCACGCCGTGAGCAACCAGCACGAGGTGGCCCGGCGTGACCTGGCATTTGAATTCATGCTCGGCGCACTGAGGCTGCGCGAGGGCTTCGAGCTGGCCGACTTCACCCGCCGCACCGGGCTGCCGCCCTCGGCGGTGCAAGCGAACCTGGACGCCGCGCAACAGCGCGGGCTGGTCCTCTGCGATAGCCACCGCGGCAGCGTGCGCCCGACGGCGCGGGGATTCGACTTCTTGTCCGACTTGCAGACGATGTTTCTGCCGCCTGCCAGCGCCGTGCAGGAGGGCTAGATGTCAGCCCCCACGTCTCTTCGCTCATGCCCCCAGGGGGCGCCAGCCGCCTTGAGGCGGCTCGGCGGCGGCTAGACCCGCGAGGTGGCCACGCCGGCGTTGGCGCGTAGCCACTCCATCAAGCGGGGCGCGATCTGCGCCAGCGGCAGCACTTCATGCGCCGCGCCGTGTGCGATGGCCTCGCGTGGCATGCCGAAGACGACGCAACTGGCTTCGTCCTGCACCACGTTCCAGCTGCCTGCGTCGCGCATGGCGCGCATGGCGCGTGCGCCATCGGCACCCATGCCGGTGAGCATCACGCCCAGGGCGTTGCGGCCGACCACGCGGGCGGCCGATTCAAACAGCACTTCCACGCTGGGTCGGTGGCGGTTGACGGGCTCGCCGTCCTGCACCCGCGCCAGGTAGTTGGCGCCCGAGCGCTCGACCGAGAGGTGAAATCCACCCGGCGCGACATACGCATGGCCGGGCAGGACGCGCTCGCCGTCGGTGGCCTCGGCCACGCGGATGCGGCACAGGCCATTCAGGCGTGCGGCGTAGCTGCGCGTGAAGCCCGGCGGCATGTGTTGGGTGATGAGCACGGCAGGGCAGTCGGGCGGCAGGTTGACGAGCACCTCGCGGGTGGCTTCGGTGCCGCCGGTGGACGCCCCCAGGAAGATGAGCTTTTCGGTCGACAGCCGGCCCAGTGACGGGGCCGGCGCGGCGTGGGCCGGCGCCGCGCCGGCCGGTGCGGCCACCGGTGCGGCGAGCCGGCGCACGCGGGCGCGCGCGGCGGTGCGTATCTTTTCCGTGATATCGGCGCCGAGCTGGCGCAGGCCGTCAGCGACACCGATCTTGGGCTTGGCCACGAAGTCCACCGCGCCCAGCTCCAGCGCCTTGAGCGTGACGTCGGCGCCGCGTTCGGTGAGCGTCGAGACCATGACCACGGGCATCGGCCGCAGGCGCATCAGATGGGCCAGGAATTCCAGCCCGTCCATGCGTGGCATCTCGATATCGAGCGTGATGACGTCGGGGTTGAGGCTGCGGATCATCTCGCGCGCCACGATCGGGTCGCTGGCGGCGCCGATGCAGGTCATGTCGGGTTGGCGGTTGATGATCTCGCTGAGCAGGCCGCGCACCAGGGCAGAGTCGTCGACAACGATGACGCGTATGGTCATTCTGCGCTCCAGATTCAGAACAGATCGACCGAGCCGCCACCGCTGGCCACCGGCGCGGCGCGGCTGGCCGCGGCGCGCTCCTGCGCCGCCAGGGCCTCGGTATTGGCCGAGGCCAGGCGCTTGACCATGGCCTTGCCGCTGCCCGGCAGGAAGCAGACTTTGCGTGGGTAGATATCGAGCACATCCTTGCTGACGACCGAGATGCGCTCGGTGCGCAGGTAGTCCAGCACGAAGCTGGTGTTGCGCTCACCGACGTTGATGGTGTTCATGCCGCTGATCACCGCGCCGCCGCCGAAGACCTTGGCCTCCATGGTGGAGCGCGTGGCACCACGCTTGATGAGCTCGCCGATCAGCAGTTCCATCGCAAAACTGCCGTAGCGGCCGCTGTCGGCGCCGGCGCCGGCCTCAGGCAGCAGGAAGTGGTTCATGCCGCCGACGCGCTTTTCGCGGTCCCACAGGCACGCCGCGATGCACGAGCCCAGCGTGGTCATGATCAGGATATCTTCGTCGTAGACGAAATATTCACCCGGCAAGACCTTCACCGCCTCGTTGCGGAAGTGCGCGTCGTAGAAGAAGAATGACGCCTCGCCGGTCTTGCGCGTCTGCGCCTTGAGTCGCTCAAGCCGACTGGGCGCGGCCCGGGCGGAGCCTGGCAGTGTTGCGGGCGGGGGCATGGCGGCGGCAGTGCGCATGGCAGGCATCTCGTGGGTTATCGGCGTGTCGCCCGGGCGGCTTGAGCGCAGCGGGCGATCCGCACGGTGGCTCAGGCCCGCTCGTAGACCGTCTTGCCGCGCAGGCGGAAGAGATCACGCGATTCGGTGAAGTTTTCCGAGTGGCCCACGTAGAGCAGCCCGCCGGGTTTCATGGCGGCATGGATGCGCTCAAGGACCTTGCGCTGCGTGGCGTTGTCGAAATAGATCATCACATTGCGGCAAAACACCAGATCGAACGGCTCGCCCAGGCTGGCCCAGCCCGCACTCATGAGGTTGAAGCTGCGGAATTCGATCAGGCGGGCCAATTCGGGCTTGACGCGGATGTGGCCACTGTTGCTGCCGGTGCCGCGCATGAAGTGGCGCTTCATGCGCTCGGCGCTCAGCCCGCGCGCATCGGCGGCATAGACGCCGCGCTGGGCCGTGGCCAGCACCTTGGTGTCGATATCGCTGCAGACGAGCCGCACCTGCGCCGAAGGCCCCAGCGTTTCGACCACCGTCATCGCCAGCGAATAGGGCTCCTCGCCGGTGGAGGCGGCGTTGCACCACAGGCGGATCGGCCGGGCAGAGCGGGCGCGCAGGTCGTCGACCAACGCGTGAAAGTGATGCTCTTCGCGGAAGAACGCGGTCAGATTGGTGGTCAGGCAGTTGACGAACTCCTGCCATTCGGCGTCGCCCTCGGCGCCGCTGGCGCGCTCCAGCCAGCCCAGATAGTCAGCGAACGACGGCCGCCCGGTCTCGCGCAGCCGGCGCGACAGGCGGCTGTACACCATGGCCTGCTTGCCGGTATGCAGGCTGATACCGGCACGTTGGTAGATGAGTTGGCGCACGCGCTCGAAGTCAGCCGGCGTGAGCGTGAACTCCTGCTCGGGTACGGAGGCCTGGGGTGCAGCGTTCATGAGCAGTGGGTGGGCTGGTGCGGTCCGGCAAGGGCTTGCAGTGTGGCCGGCGGCGGCGCCCGTGCATGCGCCGATATGGCCGGCCGCAGGCAGCCAATTCCTGCCGTCGCCGGCCGGCCGGCCGCTGCTAGACTGCCAGCCACCCCCACTCGGCGGTTTCGACCCCAGCCCGAGCATCCCTTGTGAACCCACCCCGGTCTCCGCGTCAACCGACTGTGTCCGCGCTGCAATTCGAGCGCGCTCTGCAGTTGCTCGCGCAATCGGGGCAGACCCCGCCACCCGGCGACCCCGGCAGCCCGGTCTGGTTGCAGTCGCTGGTCGACGCGCTGGTCGAGCTTTCCAGCCGCGACGCGCTCACCGGCCTGGCCAACCGCCGCGCCTTCGAGCTGGCGCTGGCGCGTGAGGTGGACCGTGTCGCGCGCAGCGGCGAGCCCGCGCTGCTGCTGGCACTGGATATCGACCACTTCAAGCGCGTCAACGATACCTGGGGCCACGCGGCGGGCGACCAGGTGATCAAGGCCGTGGCCAGCGCGCTGGTGGACAGCGTGCGGCCGATGGACCTGGTGGCGCGCGTCGGGGGCGAGGAGTTCGCCATCATCCTGCCCAACTGCGCCAGCGCATTTGGCGAGACGGTGGCCGAGCGGGTTCGCCGCCGCGTCGAGCGCATGCCGGTGGCGATCCCGCTGGGGCAGCAGGTCAATGTGACAGTCAGCATCGGCGGCGCCTTTGCACCGCAATGGGTGCGCTCCACGCCTGCACTTTGGCAGGAGCGTGCCGACCAGCAGCTCTACCTTTCCAAGGCCCAGGGCCGCAACCTCGTGCGGCTGGAGCCCACCGCCGTGTCGGTGGTCAGCGCCGAAGAAAAGCGGCTGCTGTTCGAGACGTTTCAGTTCCAGGATCACGAATGACCGCCATCGTGCAATCGCCGGCCTCGCCGCGCATCATGGCCGTGACCAGCGGCAAGGGCGGCGTGGGCAAGACTTTTGTATCGGCCAACCTGGCCGCCGCGCTGGCGCGCACTGGCCGCCGCGTGCTGGTGCTTGACGCCGACCTGGGCCTGGCCAACCTGGACGTGGTGCTCAACCTGTTTCCCAAGATCACGCTGCACGATGTGTTTACAGGCAAGAGCACGCTGGCTGACGCCATCCTGCCCGCGCCGGGCGGTTTTTCGGTCTTGCTGGCGGGCTCGGGCATGGTCGAGTATTCACGCATGACACCAGAGGTGCGCGAGCAGTTGCAGCGCGTGATCGCCGAGGTGGAACCCCAGTTCGACCACGTGCTGCTGGACACCGGTGCGGGCATCTCCGACGTCGTGCTCTATACCGTGTCGCTGGCCGGCGAAGTGCTGGTCGTGGCGACGCCCGAGCCCACCTCGCTGACCGACGCCTATGCCACCATCAAGGTGCTGGCCACCACCCAGGGCCGGCGCCGCGTGAGCCTGCTGGTCAACCAGACGCGCAAGCCCGGCGAGGGGCGCGCCGTGCGCCAGCAGTTGCAGCAGGTGCTGGACCGCTATGTCAATTCAGGTCTCGACAGCCCGGTGCGGCTGGAACTGCTGGGCGAGATCCCGTCCGATCCGGCGGTGCGCGAGTGCGTGCAGCGGCGCCAGTTGCTGCTCGAAGCCCTTCCCGGCGCCCCGGCCGCGGTGGCGCTGGCGGGCATCGCCGCGAGGATGACCGCATGAAGGGGGGCGAATTGACAAAAGGCTGGCGTGCCGCTGCCTGCGGACTGCTGACGCTGCTGCAAGGCTGCGTGGTGGTGCCGCAGACGCGCGAGGTCTATGACCCGGATTGCCGCACGATGACGCGCCAGATGACGCTGGAAACGGCCGTCGTCGGGGGCTTCCAGTCGTGCAGCGGTGATGCGTGCGTGGCCATGCTCACCGGGCTTGGCGTCGTGACCGCGGCTTCAGCCGTGGTCTCGGGCAGCATCGCCCTGGTGGGCAACGTCGTCTACTGGTTCGAGCGCCAGGGGCGCTGCAATCGGCCCGTGGCAGTGGAACCCGCCTCCCGCGCGTCCTCTGCCCCGCCATAGGTCTGGGTCGCGCACCGTCATAGCAAGCCGCGTTCGGCCATCGAGACGACCTGGCCCTGGCCGACCACAAGGTGGTCGAGCACCCGCACGTCGATCAGTGCCAGCGCGGTCTTGAGGGTCTGCGTCAGGTACTCGTCGGCGCGTGACGGCTCGGCCAGACCCGAGGGATGGTTGTGCGCCAGCACGACGGCCCCGGCACCGAGTTCGAGCGCGCGGCGCAACACTTCTCGCGGGTACACGCTGGTCTGGGTCAGGGTGCCGTGGAACATATCCTCCATGCACAACAAGCGGTGCTGGCCATCCAGGAACAGCACGACAAAGACCTCCTGGGGCCGGCCGCCCAGTTGCAGCGCGAGGTAATCCTTGACGCGCTGCGGGCTATCGAAAACCGGCGCCGCGTGCATCTGCTCGGCCAGCGCGCGGCGTGCCATTTCCACCACCGCCAGCAGCTCGGCGCGCTTGGCCGGGCCCAGGCCCTTGATGCGGGCGAGCGCCTGCGGCGTGGCCTGCAGCAGGCCGGCAAAACCGCCGCCACAGGCTTGCAGCACCTTGTCGGCCATCGCGACCACGCCGCAGCCCTGGTAGCCGGTGCGCAGCAGCAGCGCCAGCAGCTCGGCATCGGCCAGCGCGCCGGCGCCACGGGCCAGCAGTTTTTCGCGCGGGCGCTGGTCGGCTGGCAGGTCTTTCATGGATGCGGCCCCCCGTAGAATCGCGGGCAGTCTATGCGACGCGAAAACCAACCTTGAAGCTCGTCCAACCAGGCTCGTTCCTGACCCTGCACTACCGCCTCGCCGGCCCCGACGGCGCGGATGTCGTGAATACGTTCAACGGCAAGCCGGCCACTCTGTCGCTGGGTGCCGGGCAGCTCGCGCCGGCGATCGAAGCGCACCTGATCGGCCTGCCTGAAGGCGCGCACGCATCCTTTGATCTGCCCGCCGGCAGCGCTTTTGGCGAGCGCAACCCGCAGATGCAGCAACGCGTGAAGCTCGCGCTGCTGCGCGAGATGGGCGAGCCCGACGCCGAATACGCGGTCGGTGATGTGGCGCAGTTCCCCACCCCCGACGGCCAGTCGCGCTACGCCGGCGTGGTGCGCGAGGTCGGGCCGGGCTGGCGGCTGTTCGACTTCAACCATCCGCTGGCCGGGCAGCCGGTGCGGTTTGAAGTGCAGTTGCTGGGTGTGCTGTGACGACGATGGTTGACGAAGTGCTGCTGGCCGAACCGCGCGGCTTCTGCGCGGGTGTCGATCGCGCCATCGAGATCGTCGAACGCGCGCTCACCAAATACGGTGCGCCCATCTATGTGCGGCACGAGATCGTGCACAACACCTACGTCGTGAATGACCTCAAGGCCAAGGGCGCGATCTTCATCGAAGATCTCGCTGAAGTGCCGCCCGGCGCGACCCTGATCTTCAGCGCCCATGGCGTCAGCCGGGCCGTGCGCCAGGAGGCCGCACAGCGCGGGTTCCAGGTCTTCGATGCGACTTGCCCGCTGGTGACGAAGGTCCATGTCGAGGTTGCCAAACTCGCCAAGGAAGGCTATGAATTCGTCATGATCGGCCACAAGGGGCACCCCGAAGTCGAGGGCACGATGGGGCAGTTGCTCGATGGCATCTATCTCGTCGAGCGTGAGGACGACGTGGCCCGCGTCCAGCCGCGCGGTGCCAAGCTCGCGGTGGTGACGCAGACCACGCTGTCGGTGGATGACGCCGCCGCGATCATGGCCGCAGTCAAACGCCGCTTCCCGCATGTGCGCCAGCCCAAGCAGCAGGACATCTGCTACGCCACGCAGAACCGGCAGGATGCGGTCAAGGTGATGGCGCCGGCGGTGGACGTGGTGATCGTCGTCGGCAGCCCCACCAGCAGCAACAGCAACCGCCTGCGCGAGTTGGCGCAGCGCCTGGGTGCCGACGCCTATATGGTCGAAGGCGCGGATGGCCTGCGGCCCGCGTGGTTCGAGGGCCGGCGCCGCGTCGGGCTGACGGCCGGTGCCTCGGCGCCGGACATCCTGGTGCAGCAGGTCATCGGGCGGCTGCGTGAGTTGGGCGCGGTGAGCATCCGCACGATGGACGGCGCCGTCGAGAACGTGCACTTCCCGCTGCCGCGCGGCCTGGGCGACCGCAGCATGAGCGAGCTGGCCTCGTCCCGATCCTGAAGCCGCCGATCTTCTGAACCTCCACGAAGACGGCGCCCACTGCGGCGCCGTCTGCACATCGACAGAATCTCTCCAAGGACCGTCATGCTCGATATCAACCTGCTGCGCCGCGACCTTGACGGCGTGGTCGCCCAACTGCAGCGGCGCAAGAACCCGCAGCCCTTTCTGGATGTGCCGCGCTTTGCCGCGCTTGAGGCTGAACGCAAGCAGATCCAGACCATCACCGAACAGTTGCAGGCGCGCCGCAACGCCGCCAGCAAGCAGATCGGCCAGCTCAAGGGCAGGGGCGAGGACGCGACGGTGCTGATGGCCGAAGTGGCCGGCCTGGCCGACCAGCTCAAGGCCGGCGCCGAGCGGCTGGAGGCGCTGCAGGCCGAATTGCAGTTGATGCTGATGAGCCTGCCCAACCTGCCGCAGCCCGGTGTGCCCGATGGCGCCGACGAAACCGCCAATACCGAAGTGCGCCGCTGGAACCCCGATGGCCAGGGGCCGCGAGTCTTCGACTTCAAGCCGCGGGACCACGTTGATCTGGGTGGCCCGCTCGGCCTGGACTTTGCGGCCGGCGCGCTGCTCAGCGGCTCGCGCTTCACCTTCCTGCGTGGCCCGGCGGCGCGCTTGCACCGCGCACTGGCCCAGTTCATGCTCGATGTGCAGACCCAGGAGCATGGCTACACCGAGTGCTGGACGCCCTATATCGTCAACCGCGAAATCCTGGAGGGCACGGGCCAACTGCCGAAGTTCAAGGAGGATATGTTCTGGGTTTATCGCGGCGGCGCCGGACAAGCCGCCGCCGGGCGTGGCGGTGACGAAGCGCAGGCCGAGCAATACCTGATCTCGACCTCCGAGATTCCGCTCACGAATACCGTGCGCGAACAGATCCTCGATGCCGCCGCGCTGCCGATCAGGCTCACCGCACACTCGCCTTGTTTCCGCAGCGAGGCGGGCAGCGCCGGGCGTGACACGCGCGGCATGATTCGCCAGCATCAGTTCGACAAGGTCGAGATGGTGCAGATCGTGCACCCCGAGACGAGCCACGAGACGCTGGAGCAGATGGTGGGCCATGCCGAGGCGATCTTGCGCAAGCTCGAGCTGCCGTATCGCGTGGTCACGCTGTGCACCGGGGACCTCGGTTTTGGTGCCACCAGGACCTACGATCTGGAGGTCTGGCTGCCGGCGCAGGACACTTACCGTGAGATCAGCTCGTGCAGCAACTGCGAGGCGTTCCAGGCCCGGCGCATGCAGGCGCGCTTTCGCAACGCCCAGGGCAGGACCGAATTCGTGCACACGCTCAACGGCTCGGGCCTGGCGGTGGGGCGGGCGCTGGTGGCGGTGCTTGAGAACCACCAGCAGGCCGACGGTGCCATCCGCGTGCCGGTGGCACTGCGGCCCTACCTGGGCGGGATCGAATTGCTGCGGCCCTGATCCGCTAGAATTCAAGGCTTCGCTTCCCGCGCGACCACGCACAGCGAACCACACAGGAAAGGTGGCAGAGTGGTCGA
>CXWL01011168.1_pt1 | contig 17902 bp, 15 predicted proteins | sample 590931 | NCBI WGS metagenome assembly CXWL01 (sample SAMEA3498368, study PRJEB10139) | groundwater metagenome | biome: water well; material: biofilm material | place: Germany | collected 2015-04-27 | reverse complement strand
ATCAACTCAAAGATGAAAAATCGCTCGATATGACCGGGCGCGAATTAGCACTGATAAAATTCGAAGCTTGTCGTAGTTCGGTCATGTTCGGTGATGCTTTGACACTCGAAGAAATGAAGGGGCTTCTGAATAAATGGTTGGGTGTGGAGAATAACAACGCTTGTGAACATGGAAGACCAGCAGTTGCTAGAATAGGTATTGATGAGATGAAAAAATTCTTCAGAAGGTGAATTGACAAATAAATTTTTACATTTATAGTGCGCTAGCGTTTTTTTTGAATCTTTTGATTTTCAATGAAAATTTCAGTAGGTGAGGTAAATTTCATCGAGAAACTCAAGGATGCCAGACATCCCGATATCCGAAGGATTCCAGAAAAATTTTCTGGTAGAGAGTTTTCTCCTCTCGAGAGAGATCGTTTTTGTGTTCCAAGTTCCCCCATAAAAGTTCAAGGTATCTCTACTTTTGGTTCTCACCCAATGGAAATAACCCTGAACCCATATGAAGAAGCAAGACGCCCTAATTTTTTGGTGAATGGGAGTCCAATTCCACTTCATATTGAAGCTGTGAGAAGGGGCTTCATACACTCTATTGCTTTAGAGAATGATCAAAAGCAAAGAGTTGAAATTATTGAACATATTGCTTCACTGATAGGAGTTTTTCGATTGCGTTGATGTTCATGTGACACATCCAAAAGTTTTACTCGGAAAAGTTAGCATGCCTTCTTTTGACAACTGCAATGGCCCATTTCTCCAAAAAATAGCTGATGACGGCGTAATTCGAAAAATCACTGGATTTGAGACGGTTGCGGTAGAGCAACCAACTGCTTATACGTTTTCTGGGGGTGGATATATTATCGTGAAGCCCCCTAAGCAGGGGCAAGAAAAAAAATTAATCTTGGATCACCAGATAGATTACCCGCAAAATGCTATAGGAAAGCAACGCATGGAGTATGACGTCAGGCCAGAAAGTTATCTTTTTTTGGCCACTGCTAGACCCCTAGCAGTTGGAATAAAATCATCAATCATGGCAATTTTGGAAAAGTCCCCGTATTTTGGTTTTACTCGAAATAACGCGCTTTATGTCAACGATCGTATCGTAAATCCGCGTGAAGAGTTCTCTGATGGTGAATTCAATTGGGAAATCCTTGCCCATGAAATGGTTGATCGCGTAGTGCCACCCACAATTTTAGAGGAGTCTCTGGAGATAAACCTTGTGGGAAGATGGACAACCAGCCGCGTCGGCCATGATCAAGAAATGCAGGCCGTTAAAGCTATGTTTCAGGGAGACGGGGGTGTGATTTTTACACCCTTGAAATAGCAGCGTTTCTGGCAAAATATTCCTGCGTAATTTCCCAGAGNNCACTTTTTCCTCTGTCTGATTGGCGTTTACGATCGGCCAATGGTATCTATTGGCCAGAAAGAGAAAATTCTTTCTCGTCTGCTCCATAGCATTATCATCACCCTCATTGCGATGAGAGTCTTCTTTGCCGATCAGGAATCTGACCCCATCGAGGAGTATTTCTAGGTCAGCCTTGCGCTGAGGATATTGCATAGTCCGACCTTGGAGCCATTGGTAGGTCACCCCTTGAGTCATACCCCAGGCCATTCCCGTGCCGATATAGTCTTCGGCAATGACTACATCATAGTTTCCCAGATCTTTCAGGAGTTGGGGCTCATAATCGAGCCGATTTTGGATATAGAGCATTTGAAAATTCTCCCCAGAGATCTTGGGAGCTTCGGGGTCGCGAAGGAACATATTGATTTGAGGGCCTGTCGGTTCCAGGTCATAGATGGGATACTTGAGCACTTTGACGGTTTTTCCGTTCTCTTCCAGCCGCTGCTTCAAACGCTCCACCTGAGTTGATTTACCGATATTGTTGATGCCATAGAGGGCGAGGAACATGGTTTTGGTTGTTAGGTTATTAGCTTTTAAGGCGTATTCAATCGGTCTTAAGGATTCTAACTTCGGTATTGTGGTTTGCAAAGAGAGGATTCGTTTCCTATACTGGGCAGGCTAAAAACACCCTATGAAAATTTCTCTGAATTGGCTCAAAGACTACGTTGAGTTCGATAAAAAGCTTTCCGTCAAAGATATTGCCTGGAGATTGACCGAGGCGACGGCTGAGATTGAAAAAATACACATTCTTGGTAACGATTTGAATAAAGTGGTGATTGGAAAATTATTGGAAGTGTCCAAGCATCCTGATGCAGATAAACTCAAGGTTTGCAAAGTCGATGTTGGCGAAGAAAAGCTGCAGATTGTTTGCGGAGGAACGAATCTTCTCGAAAAAATGTTGGTAGCTGTTTCATTGCCGGGAGCCATGGTCCGTTGGCATGGTCAAGGGGATTTAGTGGAGGTGAAGGTGGTAAAGCTTCGGGGAGTGGAAAGTACAGGGATGATTTGCGCGTCTGATGAAATTGGTCTTGGGAAAATGTTCCCGGCTGAGGAATCGGTCATACTCGACTTGAGTTCTTACAAGGCCAAGCCAGGACAAGAGATCAAAGAAGTTTTGGGATTCGATGATGTAGTCTTTGAGGTTGATAATCATTCGATCACCCATCGTTCCGACCTTTTTTCTCATCTCGGTTTTGCCTGTGAGTGTGTAGCTTTGGGAATTGCGAAGTGGAAAAAGCAGCCAAAAGAAACTGACCCTCGTTCACTTCTTGGCAAGAAAAAATTGCCGTTGAAGGTTGAGTTTCAGCGAAAAGATATTTCAAAAAACTACTTCGGAACTGTGATCGAAAATCTCTCTACCAAGGAATCACCGGACTGGATGAAAACAAGATTAAGTGCGGTAGGAATTCGTTCAATCAATGCCATCGTCGACATCACCAATTACATCATGATGGATGTTGGCCAACCCAGTCATGCTTTTGATTGGCGAGTCCTGCAGGGTAAGACCTTTAACAACCGTCTGTCCAAAAAAGGCGAAACCATGGTGACGCTCGACGGAGTGAAGCGTGAGCTCCCCGAAGGGATCATAATTGCTGAGACCGAAGATGGGATCATCGATCTTGCCGGTGTTATGGGAGGAAAAGATTCCGAGATTCGGAATGACACTACGACCGTCTATTTTCATTCTTCACAGTTCAGTAATACCTTGATTCGAAAAACGATGATCACTCTCGGACATCGCACTGACGGTGGAACTATGCATGAGAAAAATATTGAAGCTCAACGGTCTGAATTCGGCTATTATCGAGGCATAACGCTTTTCAAGAAGATTTTTCCCGAAGCGGTTTTTCCCTACGAGACGATCCATATTCAGCACGAAAAAACCCCGGAAATTTCTATCGATCTTCTCCTCGAAAAAATAACGAGCCATATTGGCGTTGAAATCCCGGCAAAGGTCGTCAAAACCACACTCGTCAATCTAGGTTTTGAGGTGACGAGCATCAAAGGAGGTTTCCGAGTGAAAGTCCCGACTTGGAGATCCAATAACATCAGCATTCCTGAAGATCTCGTTGAGGAGGTCGCGAGAATTTATGGTTACTCCAATATCGCTGCTCAGCCGCCAACCGTTGAACTTGTCACGCCACATAGAGTGCATAAGAGACATGTAAAACGCATTGCTCAGCAATTTCTCATAGGTCAGGGTTTTCAAGAAGAAGTGAACTTTTCATTTCTTTCCGAACAGCATCTGCGCAATATCGGTTACGATCTGTCTGCCGGTGTGATAGAGATTAAGAATCCTGTCAGCGATGACTTTCGATTCATGCGTCCAAATTTTTTACCGTATCTTTTGTCTAACCTTGCTCGGAATCAACTGATGCAACGGCAACTCTGGAAAACATTTGAAATGGGGGCGGTCTATACTAGGAATGATGATGAAGTTCTAGAACAGCACCGGCTTACTTTTGTCGTGTCTACAGAACAAGAAAGTTTTTTTCAGGCGAAGGGTATAATTGAAGGACTTTTTCGGGAGCTTTCTTTGGTTGGTGAAATGGAGGAGTCGGTGCACGCCTATGCGTACCCAGGAAGATCTTTGCAGCTTATGGCTCAAGGAAGGGCAGTTGGTCATGTTTATGATCTTCACCCCCTGCTGATCGAGCAGTTTGGATTGAAGGGGTCAGTAGCCATCGGTGATATTGATCTAGATCAGCTTTATCAGCTCAGGTCCGATGAGGTTTTTTATAAGACCTTGAATCGCAATCCACAAGCCTTGTTGGATGTCAGTGTTATAGTTGCTGAGCAAACCATGATGTCAGAGATTGAGTGCTTGATTCATTCGGTTGAAGGGCAGTACTTGAAGAAAGCTCAACTCGTTGATGTCTACCAGGGAAAAAATATTGGCGAGGGGAAGAAAAGTCTGACTTTTGCTTTAGCTTATCAACATCCTGAGCGAACTTTTGACGAAAAGGAGATTCAAACTATTCTTGACACCTTGATTAAGAAATTGGAAGCTGCAGGAGGTGCCGTTCGGCGTTAATTTTTTATGCCACTCTAGCTCAGTTGGTAGAGCAATCGCTTCGTAAGCGAGAGGTCGTCGGTTCAACTCCGATGAGTGGCTCCATACATTTCTATCCTTTCTGGAGCATCCAAAACTTCAGATATTTCCCCTCCGGGAAATCAAGATTGAAGGGGTGATCAGGCGGTTGGTGTCGGATTTCCAAAACCTTCAAAGAGCATCGCGCATGATGGGAGGCAATGGAGAGCATCTTCTGAAAGACTTCGTCGGTAACTAATGATGAACAAGAAGATGTCACCAGTATTCCACCAGTCTGAAGACTCTTCAGAGCTGTTTCATTGATCTGAAGATAGCCCGACATACCCTTATCCATGCTCTTTTTATTTTTCACAAAGGCCGGCGGGTCGAGGATTATGACGTCAAATTTTTTGTCACTCTCTTTGAGTTCATCCAAGTAGTCAAAAACATCAGCGACTTTAATAGTGTATTGATCACCTGCAAGATCATTAGCTTGGAAATTTCTTTCCGCCGCGATAATGGCATTTTTGGAAATATCAACGCTGGTGACTTCTTTTGCTCCAGCGACTGCCGCATAGACGGAAAACCCAGCGGTATATGAGAAACAATTCAAGACGCTCTTTCCATGAACATAGAATTGGATTGCCTTGCGATTTTCACGTTGGTCCAAGAAGAATCCGGTCTTCTGCCCATGGACAACATCGACCAAAAATTTCATGCCGTTTTCACGGATTTCAATATCCCCAGAAATTTTCTCTCCATAGAGCAGTTGTGATGGGCAATCATTCAAGCCATCTTGAAGCCTTACATTCACATCACTGCGTTCATAAATACTCCTGGGCTTGAATACTTTTTTCAACCCTTCTACGACAAGATCGCGAAGTTGATCCATGCCTAGGGTATGAATCTGAATCACATAGGTGTGGTCATACCTATCGACAATGAGACCCGGAAGTTCATCACTTTCAGCGAAGGCCAGCCGATAGGCATTCGTGTGTTTGGTGTCGATGAATTGCTCTCGTATTTTTTGTAAGGATTGAAAACGGTTAGCGAAAAATTCTTGATCAATCGTTTCTTCCTGTTTTCGAGTGAGCAATCTGACAACGATTTTTGACTGACTATTATAATAACCTCTTCCAAAAAAAGATTTTTGATTACTAAAGTACACGTCGCAAATCTCACCGTCATGAACGTCGAGAGGTTTTTGAATGGCATCAGAAAACAACCAAGGATGACGGATTTTCGCCAAAGCTATTTCTTTGTGAGGAGCGAGGAAAATGCGTTTTAGGGATGACATGGAAATATGAGCGAGCCAACAGTATATCCCTAATTCTTCATGAATCCATCTTTTTTAAGCCATTCCCAAGCCAATAGTCCAGGAGCGCATGATGACGATTCACCTCTGCTCAGCACCTGTTCCATCTCTTCCAGATTCAGGATGGCAACATCAATGAACTCAGTTTTGTCCAAAGTTTGTTCAGCAATTTTTTCACAATTGACAGCGTAATAGCAGTGAATGAATCGGGTGGAGTAGGGTGAAGTTGGCATGGTCCCAATCTTTTTAAAATCACCAGCGTAGCCGGTTTCCTGGAGAAGTTCCTGTTTGATTTGTTCATCAGGGTTGCCTTCAGGTGTTTCCAGACGGCCAGCGGGGAGTTCGATCATGATTTTCCCGGGACCAACACGGAATTCTTTCACGGTCACAAATTGCTTATCTTTGGTCATGGCTAAAACGCAGCAGGTGTCGACTTCCTTCATGACATAAAAGTGATGTTCACTGCCATCTGGCAGTCGGTAAAGCCGATCCAAAACAGTGAAGAAAGGATTTTGATAGGCGATTGATTCTGAAAGGAGACTAAAGGACATGCGGGATATCATGATTCATGAAGTATTTTACACCAGTTCTAAGCTTTCAAAAATCTGCCTTGAGAGCCAATGATTTTTTGTAATTCTGGAAACATCTTCAACTCCGGGTCTTCATCAATGAGCTCTTGAGCTTTTCCTCTGGCCAACGATATCGTTCTGCCATCCATGATAGAGGCCATCTTGAGTTCTGGGAGGCCACTCTGCCTCAGGCCGTAGACTTCTCCCGGTCCACGAATTTCCAGATCAATTTCGGCCAATTTGAATCCATCAGTATGTTCGGACATGGCTTTCAAGCGCCGTAATGATCGCTGTTCGCGCTTCGTGGTATACAGGAAACAATAGGATTGGATGTCGTTTCGCCCGACTCTTCCGCGGAACTGATGCAGTTGAGATAGGCCAAATCGTTCGGCTCCTTCGATGATCATCATGGTCGCATTAGGGATATCTATCCCCACCTCCACCACAGAAGTAGCGACGAGAATATCAAATTCCTTGTCCTTGAAGCGCTTCATAATCTCATCTTTTTCCAACGTTTTCATCTTACCGTGAAGGTAGGCCAAGCGGCGGTGGGGGAAATCTTGAGTTTTTAAACGCTCAAATTCTTCCAGAACGGACTTTGCTTCTAAGTTCTCACTCTCTTCTATTAGAGGGCAAACCACGAACACCTGGCGTCCTTTTTCGATCTGGTCATCAATGAAAAGGTTCGCTTGTCTCCTGGCTTCCGGATGAACAACCTTAGTGATGATCGGCTTTCTTCCTGGGGGCATCTCATCGATGATGCTCAGTTCTTGATCGCCATAGATGGTCAGAGCCAGGGTACGGGGGATCGGTGTGGCACTCATCATCAGCATGTGAGGAACTGTGTAATTGCTTTTCTTCACCAACTCAGCCCGTTGCATCACCCCGAAACGGTGCTGCTCATCGATGACGGCGAAGGCAAGTTTGGGAAAATTCACCCCCTCTTGGATCAAGGTATGGGTACCGATGATGAGTTGAATTTCTCCGCCGGAGATCTTCGCTTGCAGCTCTTTCTTTTCTTTTTCCGATATCGAGCCTATCAGCAGTACAGTCGAAAATTCTCCCAATAAATTTCTCAAAGTTGAGAAATGTTGTTTAGCGAGAATTTCCGTTGGCGTCATGACCACGCATTGATATCCTGTTTTTAAAAAGGGGAGCATCGCCATCGCCGCTACCACAGTTTTTCCGCTTCCGACGTCACCTTGTAGTAGTCTGAGCATAGGTTGATTTTTCTCGCAATCCTTGAGAATTTGATACAAGGAAATTTTCTGAGCCCCCGTGAGTTGGAAGGGGAGCTGTTTTTGAAAATCTTTCATCAGTTCGGCATTCATCTGCAATGCCACAGCTCCCTGCTGCTCAGACCATTTCCTTTTTTGCTGCAGAGCATTCAGTTGAAGAAGGAAGAGTTCTTCAAATGCCAGCATTTTTCGAGCCAGTTCCAGTTGCTTCGAATTCTCTGGAAAATGTACTTTGCGAATCGCTTCTGCTTTGCTGGGAAATTCTTCCTTAATAAGGATGGATTCCGGTAGGATATCTTCAAATTCGGATACAGCTTCGATAACAGAATGGATCTTTTCTCTTAGCCATTTGGAGCTCAATCCTTCCGTTTCATGATAGATGGGGATTATTGAACCCGTGTGAATTTTTTCATCACTCCAGGCTTCTATCACCGGAGATTGATAGGACGTTCGTCCTTGATTGAGTTTAACTCTTCCGGATATCAATACTTGGTGGGGCCTAGTCCATTGTTGAGCCAGGAATGCTTGATTGAACCATACGCATTCCATAGTTGCTCCCGTTTCATCGGTGAAGGTGGCTTTTTGAATGGATTTTCCGAATTTCGTTTTCTCATTGCGAATGGGAGTCAGCACTCCTCGGGAGTTATTAATTTCTTGAAGGTTGAATACGGCAATCGTCCTCATCTCACTTTTGTCCTCATAGCGAAAAGGATAGTGCAGAAGCAGGTCTTTCACGGTCTGTAGACCCATGGCCTTCAGGAGCAATAATTTGCTGGGAGTAGTGCGTAGCGCCGAACTAAGTTTTTTCTCCAGCATGTTGACCGAAAAGATAATCTCGAGAAAAAGCTCTGAAAAAATCTTAAGAAATTTTTTCAAAGACAACGATTTCTCTCCCCACCACCTGTCCTTCCCGTTCGTAGAGATAGGCGCGCAGAGGGTGTGTTAAAGTGAACCCACTATCAGCGTAATCCTTGATGAAAGATTCAGGATAGAAAATCTTTTCTTTGTTTGAACGAAAGAAGGGGAGGCAGAAAACAATACGTTTTCCTTTTGTAATAATTTGGCTTATTCCAAAGAAAAACTTTCCATTGATCCCGTGAAGTAATTCAAATATTTCCTTTTGCTGTCCCGCATTTGGAAATCTGAGCAGCAGCGGACCGAGATAGCCTTCAGAAACAACGACCATGTCGCCTGGAGATTTTTCCTTCGAGAAGGGGAGAGTGGCATCGTGGGGGAAGAAGCTTGTAGCTTCTAGCTTGTAGCTTGTAGTTGAGGGAAAATTCTTTTGAATCCAGTGTAGATTCGCCACCGTGTTTTCAACCAGCCGTCCTTTGATATCCGATCCCATCACCGGATTCCCCCTCAGCATGCCCTCGATGAGGGTCGTTCCTAGCCCACAGAAAGGATCATAGATGGTGGTGGTTTGTTCTGGTTGAGCCAGGTTGATCATGACCTGCGCCAACTTCGGCGGCATCATACCCATCTGTTGCATGTCGCGATGGGGTTTTTCAAAGTCACGCAGCGAATACGCATCGATATCCTGGAAGGCAATCGTTTTGGCCCAGTGTTCTTTTCCTTCGTAAAAGCAACGAACAAGATCGATGCCCTTCTCGAGAATTCCGCTTTGGTTCAGCTGACCGGAGCTGATATTGGTAAAATTTTTATTAAGGAAGCGAGCATTCCTTCCTGCTGTCCGCAGCTTCTTTTTCACGCCAATGAGCACTTTCGAGAGTTGATCGTGTCCGGCGTACTGAGATACGGCGAACAGAATTTTTTCCGTCTGGCATTCCTTCATGATGGTTTCGATCAAGTCCTCGGTAAAGACTTTGGCAATTTTGATGATGCCTCCTAGGCTATTCATCAGCCGTTGATCAACCATCCGATCGGTTAGAACGACTGAAAATGCCTGTTGTTGGAACATGACATTCTCATGAAATACTGCCTGCATCTCCGCCTGAGATAGGCTTGCGTTCTTGCCGTGGATAAAAATATACTCCTGCATAAAGAGATGAAGATGCTGGAGTATAGCTGTTTAACTCATGAAGATCAACGCTCAATGTCATCGGATCCTGATTTGTATTCTAAGCCTGGGCTTGGCATTTTGGTTTGGGAGACTCACTCTGCAGTATCAAATCAGCCTCAAAGTCCCTGAACTGCAACAGTTGGGAGAATTAAATACTAAGATTCCGATCGTTACCATTACTGATATCGACAACGGCAGACTTCTTGGCACGGTGAATACCTTAAAGATTCGTCTCAAGTCGGGTAGTGAGGTTGCTGTCCCAGATCCGGATCAACATTTTGAATTGAATATCAAGGACCTTGGTTTTGCCGCCCAACCCGATCCTCGCCTCAAAGTTCCCGAGCGCGCAAAATTTGTGGCCAGTAAAAACGGCAAATATTTTTATGAGCTCGATGAAGCCACCGCCAAACGCCTGAGTCCCTTGACCCGGGTATTTTTTACCACGGAGAAGGAAGCTCAGGCGGCGGGGTATAAAAGACGTTCACAATAATTATTTCGCCACGGCGAAGTTCAGTTGTTCTTCTTCTGGTTGTTCAGAGCCAGAAGCTTTAGTTTTCTTCATAAGGTCGACCTTGATCTTCTCGCCGTCATGAATTTCGTTTTCGAGGAGCTTATTCGACAGGGCATTTTCGATCAGATCCTGAATGGTTCTTCGAACCGGTCGGGCGCCATAGGCCGGATCGTAGCTCTTGGTGGCGAGGAAATCCAAGGCCTTGGCACCAACGTCGATGGTGATGTCGCGCTTATCGAGACGTTTCTGGAGTTTCTCCAGATGGAGCTTCACGATCTGCTTCAGATGTTCGTGCGTCAGTGGTTTGAAGACAATCATCTGATCTAGACGGTTGATGAATTCTGGAGTGAAGGCCTGTTTCACTTCTTTCAAGATAACTTCCTTGGCCATATCAAACTCTTCTTCTTCTTTTTTCAGCTTATCCTTATTGACCTCGAAGCCGATGGCGGCGGCTTTGTTGGTGAGGATTTCAGCGCCGATATTCGAAGTCATCACGATAATCGTATTTTTGAAGCTGATCTTTCGGCCCTTACCGTCTGTCAACGTTCCATCCTCCATGATTTGCAGGAGAATATTCTGAACATCACGATGAGCCTTCTCAATTTCATCGAACAAGACGATGGAGTAGGGGCGATTGCGAACAGCTTCGGTGAGTTGTCCCCCTTCTTCATAGCCCACATAGCCGGCAGTGGTTCCAACCAAACGAGAAACATTGTGGCGTTCCATGAATTCCGACATGTCGACCTTGATCAGAGCATCTTGGGATCCGAAGAACTCTTCCGCTAGAACTTTTACGAGCTCTGTTTTTCCAACACCGGTCGGACCGAGGAACAGGAAGCTTCCAATTGGTCTTTTTTCGTCGCCAATATTCATGCGGGATCGACGAATAGATTGGGCAATAGCCTTGATCGCTTCATCCTGGCCGACAATATGTTTATTGAGTGATTTTTCGATATTCATAAGTTTCTCGATATCACTCTTGAGCATTCTACTGGCCGGAATGCCGGTAGCTCTAGCAATGGCTTCGGCAATGTGTTCGCCGGTGATATGAGGCTTGAGTTCCTCAGGTACTTCCTGCTTCTTGGCCTCGCGGACTTTTTCTTTCATCTCCAGTTCTTTGGTGCGGAGCTTGGAAGCCTTCTCATAATCTTGTGATACGACCGCGGCTTCTTTTGACTTAATAATTTTTGAGAGTTGGATTTCCAGTTTCTCGACTTCTTCCATGTTTCCGTTGGTTTGCAGACTCATCATTGAGCTGGCTTCATCGAGAATATCGATCGCCTTATCCGGAAGGAAGCGGTCATTCACATAGCGTTTGGTGAGATCAACGGCGGCTTGAACAGCGTCGTCATCGATTTTGATGGCATGATAGTCTTCATAGGTTTTTTTCAGACCCTTGAGAATGGCGATAGCATCTTCCACCGATGGTTCATCGACCATTACTTTTTGGAAACGTCGTTCCAACGCTTTGTCTTTCTCCACATGTTTCTGGTATTCATTCAGCGTCGTGGAGCCAATGACTTGAAGTCGTCCGCGAGCCNNGAGCCAATGCAGGTTTCAAAATGTTGGCGGCATCGAGCGATCCTTCCGCGCCTCCAGCTCCGATCACAGTATGAAGCTCGTCGATAAAGAGAATGACTTCATTTTCAGCTTGGGATGCTTCATCAATCACTCGCTTCATACGCTCTTCGAATTCGCCTCGATACTTGGTGCCGGCGACAACCGCCGTCATATCCAACTCCAGGACCCGTTTGTCGAGCATGCCCATCGGCACATCTCGAGACACAATCCTCTGCGCAAGACCCTCAGCGATGGCGGTTTTTCCGACACCCGGTTCACCGACCAGAACGGGGTTATTTTTAGTCTTTCGATTGAGAATAGCGATGATGCGTTCTATTTCCTTCTTTCGGCCAATGACCGGATCGAGTTTGCTATCCTTGGCCATTTGTGAGAAATCGGTGGTGAAATAGTCTAATGCTGGGGTTCGAGAAGGTTTCTTGTGATTATTCTCTTTCCCTTGTCCTCCTGAGAATGTTTCGGCCATTTGCGGTGGTGGTGTCTGCATTTGGGCATTGATGATCAATCCCTGCAGCCCGTTCATGAAACTTTCCAGAGGATTTTGGCCCGGTTGTCCGGGTTGGACTGGCTGCCCAGGAATTGGTCCTGGGAAAGGCGCCGCTCCGGCAATAGGGGATTGTTGGCGGAATTGATTCTGGATGTATTCCAGAATGTCATTCAAATTAATCTTCATGTTTTCCAGAATCACCGTTGCCGCTGTTTCCCTTTGTGTGCAGAGCGCGTAGAGAATGTGGCTGGTATTAATTTCCTGATGTTGCATCTTGTAGGCCATGGCGATAGCGTCTTCCAGAGTTTTTTTGGCATAGCGGCTGAGTTTTTCACCAGGATCTTTTTCCATGCCAACCTTCACCGTGCCGACATTTTCCAGCACGAGTTGGACATTTTCCAGAGTCACGCCGAAGTGCTCCAAAACCTTAGCTCCGCTACAATTCTTTTTCGCTAGAATGCCGAGGAGAATGTGCTCGGTGCCGATATAGGTGGAGCTCGACTTCTTGGCCACGCTCTCCGCGAAGAGCAGGGCTTTCTTGGCATTTTCTGTGAAGCGGTCGAAGTTAGTCATGGGGTGGGGTTAGAGGCTGAGGGTAAGGGATTCCTCCGCTGCGGTCGGAATGACAAAGCTAGGAATTTTTGACGATCCGACTTTTGTGAGCATTGATCTGCTTCAGAACGTCGAGATTTCCGATGACCTTATCAACCAATCCATAGTCTACCGATTGATCGGCCGTCATGAAATTGTCACGGTCGGTATCCTTCTCTACTTTTTCAAATTTCTGTCCGGAATGATAGGCAATAATGTGGTTGAGCCGGTCTTTGGTACGGATGATATGATTGGCGTGAATCTCGATATCGGTAGCTTGGCCTTCCATTCCTCCGAGCGGCTGATGAATCATCACTTCGGCATTGGGGAGGACGTAGCGTTTGCCCTTCGCTCCAGCGGTGAGCAGTACCGCTCCCATGGAGGCAGCCATACCGACGCAGACGGTGGTGACGTCGGGCTTGATCAGCTGCATCGTGTCGTAGATGGCCATTCCAGCGGTGACGTGGCCTCCGGGGGAATGGATATACATGGTGATATCTTTCTTCGGATCTTCGGACTCCAGGAACAGGAGCTGGGCGATGATCATGTCGGCCATATGGCTCTCAACGGTCCCGGAACAAAAAACGATTCGATCTTTGAGCAGCCGAGAATAGATGTCATAGGCGCGCTCACCTTCGTGCGTCTTCTGGATCACCGTGGGCACGAGCAGATTTCGAACGGGTCGAGCGGCTGAGTGAGACATAAAGCAGGATGAGGAAATGAAAAAATGAATGAAAATGAGTGTCACCCCAAGCGGAGCCGAGGGGTTAGCACTCTATAGTTTAGAGTGCCAATTTGAGACCGTCAAGAAGTATCAAACGGTTCATGAGATAATACCTTAAAAAGTGAACTGGAACAATTGCCTATCCTTGAACGGAACGCACAAAGATGGCGCATTCAGACATGCCAAAGTTATGATAGAATCTTCTTTGCCTCTACTTATTGTACTGTCCTCATGTCTCATGATTTCGATGTGGTTATCGTCGGCGCCAGTTTCGCCGGTTTGACTATGGCTCATTATCTTCCCAAGGATTTAAAAGTTCTGATTATTGATTCCAAACCTTCAGCCGGATTTACGGTGGAATCGACCGGTTTGATCACGGTGAAGACTCGTGAGGAGTTCTCCTCATTTTTCCCGATCGACGACTATATCACCAATGCCATCACCTCGATTTGTGTGGTGGCTCCGGGGTTTCAGGACTCCTTCATTTCCACCACTGACGGAGCTTGGATCTATCAGACCGACACCAAGGGGCTGGTAAAACACTTGGGTGATAGCCTACCGGATCATGTGACCTTGAGGACGAGTACGACCTTGATTGGCGTTCATCGGGAAGAGGAAACGATTCAGTCCATCGAGGTCACCACCAAGGGCAAAAAAGAAACGATCACCTGTAAATTTTTGGTCGGAGCCGATGGGGGACGGTCAAAGGTCGCCCAAATGACGAGATTGCAGTGCAACAAAAAATTCCTTATCGGTCTGGAGCAGGTCTATTGGGGCAGCGTTCATCTGGGGCCGAATCCGGAAGAAACCATCTATCATTTCTGGTTCGGAGAATTTTCTTTGGGTTATGGTGGTTGGTTGTCACCGACGATTCTCGATGGGAAGAAAGCTTTTCGAATTGGTCTCGCCAAGCTGCAAAAAGACCATAAAGAGGTACAGTCCCTATTACGGAAATTTACCGAAATCCTGCTCCAAAATGGCACCATTCGCTTGCAGGACCCAAACCCCTTCTACAGCTTCGGCAGTAGTATTCCCATCGGGGGAGCTTTGAAACGAATTTCTTCCGGAAATGTCCTCTTAATAGGTGATGCCGCCGGACTCTGTGGAGCATTTGCCGCTGATGGTATCAAAGGGGCCGTGGTATCGGGTAAGGAGGGGGCGAAAGTGATCACGTCGTTTTTAGAAGGAAAAACATCTGCCTTGGCTTCATTCCCAAAAAAGATCAATCAGCATGGCCATCTGATGGAATACTATGGTCGACAGCTGCGTTACCGTTGGATATGGGATCTCATGAAGAAAGATCGGACTTTTCGAGCCATGTTCGATATCATCGCTGCTGAGAGCGCCTCATTCCTGGATCAATTCTGCGACAGCAAGGACAAGCGGAAAAGTCTCACCAGGGTGGTACTGAAATGGCGGCACTTAGGGAAATTGCTGAAGTATTCCTGGTGTATCCTGCTCGATCAATTCCCGTTCAGGTTGAGATAATATTCTGCGAGGGCGTATCCAAGGTAAAACACGACCAGAATGCAGGCTTCTCTTTTGCTGAGTCTTCCTTCCGTTTTCATCAGAAAGAAGAGCAAAAACGCCCCCATGAGCATGAACAGTCCCGTGGCATAAATAATTTTTGGAGGAAATGAAAAAGGCGTGATGACCGCTATCAGTCCCACAATCACCACCGCATCGATGATCACCGTTCCGAGAATATCACCCAAAGCCAAACCATCATGATTCTCGCGGACAGCTTGAATGGAGAAGAATAGCTCTGGCAGGGTCGTCCCCAGAGCCACGAAGACCAGGGCGATAAAGGTTGGGTTTAACTGCAAGTCTGTGCCAAGAGCTACTCCATAATGGACGATGAGTTGAGCGCTGATAAGGAGGACTGCTAGTGAAGCGATCAAGGAAAGAAGACTTTTGAAGGAAAACGAATACCGTGACTTGGAGATTTCCTTACGTTCCTTCTTCACAAGAGTATAGAAGAAAAATCCACCTATCAGCATCAACACAACACCTTCAGTCCGCGTATAGGAACCGTCCATTCCCAGCAGAAGAGGGGTGAGAATCGCCACGATGAAGAGGAGGTTCATCTGCAGAATGGGCTTTCGGATCTTGATCTCCCGAGCGAAGAACACCACCAAGGCCAAAATCAGGGTTAGATCGGCCACGTTTGAACCAAACAACGTTCCAAGACCAAAAGCAGGCACGCCTTGGAGTGCGGAACTCACTGAGATAGCTGTCTCCGGCAGTACCGAAATTAACGCCACGACCAAGAATCCCACCAAATGTGTCGAAATGCGCAGTGATTTAGCCAGATGCGACGAGTGCGTGATGGACAGATTGGCGCTTTTCACCAGAAAAACGAGAGCGACCAGGAAGATGAGTAGGTTGACCATGAAGCGGTTATATCAACCTATTCTACCCGAAAATGAGCTGTTTTTCAATGCTGGGGGTTTGTTTTCACCATCGTATGGTGCAAAATAACGATATCTAAAAAGTCCCATGAACATGTTCAAAGCCGTGAAGGCCAAGACTATTAAGGAGTATTTTGACCAGCTTCCGCCTGAGCGCCGGAAGCCCATGGAATTCTTGCATGCCTTCATTCAAAAGACCGCGCCAAAACTGAAGCCCGCATTCTCCTATAATATGCCTGGCTACGGAAGCTTCAAGTACAAGAACTACAAGAAAGAAATCATCGATTGGCCGGTCATCGGTCTGGCAAGTCAGAAGAATTATATAAGCCTGTACGTTTGCGCCGTTGATAACGGTGAGTACATTGCAGAAAAGCACAAAACGGAGTTGGGGAAGGTAAGTGTTGGTCGAAGCTGTATCCGCTTCAAAAAAATCGAGGATCTCGATCTGAAGGCTCTCAAAAAGGTCATTCAGCTTGCGGCAAAATCACCCGGATTGGTGGGAATTGGGTGAAAAGTTCGCATCAAAAGCAGGGGAATCTCGGCGAAGCTCTTGAATAAGAGTCCATAACACGCTAGAAAGGTATGGCATTTTCGTGGGGCTTTAGCTCAGTTGGCTAGAGCGCTTCCATGGCATGGAAGAGGTCAGGGGTTCAAGTCCCCTAAGCTCCACCATATTGTTAATGTAGTATCATCTGCCAGCGATCTAGATTATTTACAACAATGCTAAAATATTCGTTTTATAACGACTATTCCGAAGGAGTCCATAGCTCGATTTTGGATTTGCTTGTAAAGACAAATCTAACTCAGGAACCTGGGTATGGTGAAGATGCTTTTAGCTTTGAAGCAAAAAAGATGATTCAAAGTTATCTTGGAAAAGCGAATACTGATATCCATTTTGTTAGCGGTGGAACACAGGCAAATCTGATTGCTTTGGCATCAATGCTGAAACCATATGAGTCGGTAATCTCAGCAGAGACTGGACACATTAGTGTTCATGAAGCAGGTGCTATTGAAGCAACTGGTCATAAAATCAACACCGTTCCCTCTGTTGAGGGTAAACTGACTATTGAAGGCATAGACTCAGTTGTGAAGGCTCATACTGATGAACACATGGTGAAGCCCAAAGTTGTTTTTATTTCAAATTCAACTGAGTTAGGAACCGTTTACTCTCTAGCAGATCTTAAAAATATTTCTGATTATTGTAGGAAAAATGGACTCTATCTCTATCTTGACGGAGCCAGACTTGGATCAGCATTGATGAGTAGCGATTCAGATCTCAATCTCGAGCAGATCAGCAGTTTGGTTGATATGTTTTATATTGGTGGAACGAAAAATGGAGCATTGCTAGGAGAAGCGCTGGTGATCGTGAATCAGGGCTTACAGGAAAATTTTAGATTTCACTTAAAACAGAGAGGTGCCTTATTGGCTAAGGGTAGAATTATTGCACTGCAATTTTTAGCATTATTCACAAACAATCTCTATTTTGATCTGGCCAAGAACGCTAATCAGCAAGCCGAAAAGTTGACGCAAGGGATTGATAAGTGTGGTCATATGTTTTTAACCCAATCAACGACAAATCAGATTTTTCCAATATTTCCAAATCACGTTCTTGATGCTTTGAAGGATTTATACGGATTCTACGTTTGGAAAAAAATAGATGAAAAAAGTTCGGCAATCAGACTCGTTACCTCCTGGGCTACACAAGATGATGAGGTGGAAATGTTTTTGGATGATCTGCGAAAACTGGCAAAATTTTGATTGCTCGAGCTTTGGAGGTTTGAAAGCCCCTATCACACAAAAAAATTCCCCACCATTGCTGGCGGGGTCGCGGGAGAATCCCGAAAGTACACTGATTTTATTTTAGATTTTCAAGTTTTTCAACATCTTCCATAGCCACCACTTGATCCGGTTTGAAATCGATTCCAAGGTCTCGAACCAATTGCCTTACTTCTTCAACTTTCGTCAGAGGAACCTCGATATGGCTCATCTCTGAGGGATTTATGACCCGACGAAATCGCCCTTCTTTGCC
>CXWL01059153.1_pt1 | contig 17904 bp, 19 predicted proteins | sample 590931 | NCBI WGS metagenome assembly CXWL01 (sample SAMEA3498368, study PRJEB10139) | groundwater metagenome | biome: water well; material: biofilm material | place: Germany | collected 2015-04-27 | reverse complement strand
ATCTGCACCCCGCAAGGCGAGATGGAATTCAAATTCAAGGGCGAAGTGGAGCATATTCCCGCAGGGTATCTGCCGTGGTTCGAGGTGCCCGGGCGCAAAAGCATGGATGCCACTGTCATTTTCGGCCACTGGTCGGCGCTGGGACTGAAAGTCACGCCCGGCGTTATCGCGCTGGATACCGGATGTTTATGGGGCGGGCAGATGAGCGCTATCCGGCTCGAAGATCGTCAACTCTTCCAGGTGAGCTGCAGGAACCCGGTGGCAAAGCACTGGTAATCCGGGTTTGCCAGGACAACAAAGAGATCAGTACCGCCGCTTCTGCTGGGGCACAACCGGGCTGCGTCCTTCGATATGGCGGAAAGTGATCCTGCCCTTGCTCAGATCGTAGGGGGAAAGTTCCAGCGAGACCTTGTCCCCGGCGACGATGCGGATGTGGTGCTTGCGCATCTTGCCGGCGGTATAGGCGATGAGCCGGTGGCCATTTTCCAGCGTCACGCGGAAGCGCGAGTCCGGCAGAATCTCATCCACCACGCCATTCATTTCAAGCAGCTCTTCTTTGGCCATAGTTAAGCCTCCAGGGGAAAGTCAAAAAGAAAAAGCCCGGCAGATGCCGGGCTTATCCGGTAGAGAGATGGCCCGGGCTGAAGCCCGGGACAACCCTCCGGTAGGACTGACCGTTTATTCCGCAGCGCGGATGTTTGACGCTTGCTGACCCTTGGGGCCGGCAGTGATGTCGAAACTGACTTGCTGACCTTCAGTCAGAGTCTTGAAACCCGAACTTTGGATCGCGGAAAAATGGGCGAACAGATCATCGCCGCCGTTTGCCGGGGTAATGAAGCCGAAGCCCTTGGAATCGTTGAACCACTTTACAGTACCATTTGCCATTTTGAATCTCCTTATAAACAAACAAAGGGGACGAAGCCCCACACTAGGGCGAAGTTCAAGACGGCAAGAAGATGAAGGAAGGAATTACCGCAGAATACGGAGACTAACCAGACAGCAACAACAGCACTTGAGACTCGCTGGCGCGCACTATGCGTTATATCGCGGGTAATAGCAAACGAAATATTCAGATGACCTTAACGGACAGTCTCTGCATCATTTGTTCCGCCTGATTCACATATCCCCCGCCAAACAGATTGGCGTGGTTGAGGATGTGGTAGAGGTTGTACAAATCGCGGCGAGTCGCATAGCCCGCATCCAGCGGCCACGCTGCGCGATATGCGGCGTAGAAGTTCGCGGGATAGCCGCCGAATAGTTCTGTCATTGCGAGGTCGCATTCGCGGTCGCCGTAATAGCTGGCGGGGTCGAAAATGGTCGGTGTGCCGTCCGTTAGAAATGCGTGATTGCCGCTCCACAGGTCACCGTGCAGCAGCGAGGGGCGCGGTGTATAGCCATTGAAGAAGACGGGTAGCGCATCCAGTAACTTTTTACCCAATGTTTGCAACCGGTCGCCACAACCGTTCTCTGCCGCCAGTTGCAATTGAAATCCCAGACGCCGCTCGCGCCAGAAATCGATCCAGTCGTTTGCCCATCCGTTGGGTTGCGCTGTGGTGCCGATAAAGTTGTCTTGTGCGAAGCCAAAACGTATTTCTTCGCAACGATGCAACGCGGCGAGCTGTTCGCCGAGAAGTTGTGCGTTTCCGCGCGAGCTTAATTCCAGATGTTCCAGCACCAGATAACTTTGCCCGCCCGCGATGCCATGCGCGATGGGGCGGGGCACACGAATGGTGTTCGTCGCGGTGATCGCATCGAGTCCCGCAGCTTCGGCAATGAACACCGGAAGATGTCGTGCGCCATTGAGCTTGAGGAAATAGCGCGTGCCGTCGCTGCCATCCAATCGGAAAGTTTCATTAATACTGCCGCCGGCGACTGGTATTGCGTTGACCACCTCAAAGGGGCGATGCGTCTTATCGCGGATGGCGGATGCGACGATGCTCCAGACGGTCATAGGCTACAACGTGATGCGCGACCCGAAATGCTGTTTGTACATTTCCGCCAACTCGGCGCGGGTGTGCTTGTGGTTCTGTCCGCCACGGCTGGAAATTTTGAGCGAGCCCATCAGCGAGGCCAGACGCCCCGTGGTCTCCCAATCCCACCCTTGCTGGATGCCGTGCAGCAAGCCCGCGCGATAGGCATCGCCGCAACCGGTCGGATCGACGATGGCCTTGGGCTTGGGTGTGGGAATGGAAATCTGTTTACCGTTGGCGTAGATCAGCGAGCCGTCCGCGCCGAGCGTGACGATGAGTGCCTTCACGCGTTCCGCAATCTGGTTCAGCGTCTTGCCGGTCTTGTCCTGCAGCAGCTTGGCTTCGTAATCGTTCACGGCGACATAAGCGGCTTGTTCGGTGAACCGCAGCAGCTCGGCTCCGGAGAACATCGGCATGCCCTGACCGGGATCAAACACGAAGGGGATGTTCAGGTTGGAGAATTCCAGCGCGTGCTGGATCATGCCTTCGCGTCCGTCCGGCGCAACGATACCCAGCGTGATTTCCTGTGCCATGGATACGCTGTTCAGATGCGAATGCCCCATTGCGCCGGGATGAAACGCGGTGATCTGGTTATCGTCGAGGTCGGTCGTGATGAAGGCTTGTCCGGTAAAATTACCCGGCACATGGCGGATGTGGGAGTGATTCAATCCCAGATTTTCCAGACGCGTTGCATAGGGTGCAAAGTCGTCTCCCACCGTTGCCATGATCAGCGGATGTCCACCCAGCATTTGCAGGTTGTAGGCAATGTTGCCCGCGCAGCCGCCGTACTCGCGGCGCATCTCCGGCACCAGAAAGGCGACGTTGAGAATGTGGATCTGTTCGGGCAGGATGTGCTTTTTGAATTGATCCTTGAACACCATGATGGTGTCGTAGGCCATGGAACCGCAGATGAGAGTCTTCATTTTGTTACCTGGAGATTTTTATGACAGGTGCGGATTATAACTGCGGGAACCCTTATTTTTTGTCCAAATCCTGAATGAAGAAATTCACCAATTCCGGGATTTCATCCGGTCTTTGAATAAAGCGAAACCCCGATCGGTTGACTGGCGTTCCGTTCGGCAGCATGATCATCGTGATGTAGCGCAGCTCAAGATCAGCCACGACATCCACTCCGCCCGGAACGATGATGCGACAAGCTTTTAGCAACGTTCCCGGTTCGAGCCTGATGTCGCGGCCATAAAGAATGCCGCCAAAACCATCGTGACTGATGTCGGTGATACGCGATTCGAAAGGAACAAAACCGCCTTCATCGGCGATGCAGCGCAGCGAGGCTTCGTCGGGAATCTTTACGCGCGGACATTCGCGGCGATGGTAGAGGATCAGCGTATCCGGCAAAGAAAACTGGATACTGGGCTGGTTATTGAATTGAATCTCGGTGGGATTTGAAGCTTCGAATGCCAGGTGCGCATCTTGGTAGTTTGCGGTGAAATTCAGGGATGGCAATTGCAGCACTTCGCTGTTGAGGGATTTGTTTGCACAAAATGAAGTGACGAAATGTTCCGCGCGTATATCGACAAGCAGGATATGTGAGATGAACACTTTGCTGCTTCCGATGTCGGCATACACCGAACTATGGTTTTTCGCGAGCAGCTGCAACATGCGGCATATTTCGATGTGGGAACGATACAGCGCGTTCTCGGGCAGCTTCTTATCGTCTTGGATAGAGGATGTGGTCATGGTTCGGTGTAAATCAGGACTGCCGCCCGTAGAACCATTTGAGCAGGAACGGTGGCGACATCGTGGTGAGCGCAATGACGATCAGCAGCGCGGCATACAGCTCGCCGTTCAAAATGCCCTGACTGAAACCCAACTGCGCAAAGATCAGACCCACCTCGCCGCGCGGGATCATCGACAGACCGATGGCCACCTGACTGCGTCGGGGCTCGCGGATAAAGAAGCCCGCCGCGAACTTGCCAATGAAGGCAGCCAGCAGTAATGTTCCCGCCAATCCCCAGATGAACGCCAAGCTCCAGTTCACCTCGCTTAGGTTGAGCGACACGCCCACCATCACGAAGAATATCGGCGAGAAGGTATGGATCAGCGGACGCATCTGCTCTTCGAGACGGTGCGCCAGTTTCGGGCTGGGCTCAAAAATAAGCGCTGTCTTGCCCAGCGGGAACTTGAAACCGAAATGCTGGCTAAACGCTAGCCCCGCCGCAAAGCCGCCCATGATCTCCGGCGCGCCGACGGCATGCGCCAGCCACGAGAACAGCAGGATCAGCGATAACGCCATGGTCAGTAACAGCCCCGGAGAGGCGGCATGCTGATCGAGGCGGTCGATCACCACCGCTGACAGCTTGGCTACAATAGGCGCCAGCAGCATGAACAACACGATGTATAGACTCACCTCGCCCAACGCTTTGAGCGATACCTGCTGCTCCACCGCGAATTGATACAGGAATGCGAGCGCCAGCACGCCGAGAATGTCGTCCAGCACCGCAGCACCGATGACGATCTGCGCCTCGTCCGAATGGCGCTTGCCTAAGTCGTCCAGCACGCGCACGGTGATGCCGATGCTGGTCGCGGTGAGCGTACCGCCGATAAACAACGCGGTGAGTTCGGGCAGGCCGAACAGCCACGCGCTGACACCGTAACCCAGTGCGAACGGCAGCGTGAAGCCGACTACCGCCACGATGTATGGCTTGCCGCCGGAACGCGCCAGACGGGAAAGGTTGGTATCCATACCTACTTCGAACAACAGCAGGATGACGCCGATCTCGGCCAGCAATTTCATGGTGGTGTCGGGCGTGACCCAGCCCAGCAGCGAAGGCCCGATGAGCAGCCCGGCCAGCAACTCGCCGATCACCGAAGGGATGCCAAAGCGTGCCACCGTTTCGGAGAATACCCGCGCCGCGATCAGGATGATGGCAAGGAAAAAAAAGAATTGGTGCAGTTCCATGTCGCTACTCCAGCGAATGAAGAGGCTTAACAAACGGTTGTCTGCCGGATGATACAACGGGTCTTCCCGCATGTTTACCTTGATTATGCCTTTAACACTGCCCGACGCTGGCGCGGTTCGGTTTGCCGCGCGTTTGCGTCATATCGTTGACCAGGTTGAGCATCAGCAGCGATTCGATCCGGCTGATGGCGGCGAGGATGGCGCTGGAGGGAAGCACGATCTTCAGCATCTCCCAGTTGAGTGGCACGTCGGGCAGGTGGAACTGCGGCAAACCGCCCGCGATGGAAGCTATGCCGTCCACCGTCCTGGTGTCTATGCCGGCGAAGATCACCAGCACGACGGTAAGACCGCTGAGGATTTTGGTCTTGGCTTCAGGGGAATTCCTGATGTTCAAGGTGTGGCTCAAAAATAACGGCGCCGCCCGCAGGTAGTGAAAATTGCAGTTTCGAATTCGGGTTGTTGGCCGCTACGGGGAATCAGACGGCAGGGTGCGAGCTTCTGGAATGAATAATTCAGGATCGACCATGGCACCGTTGAGTACCACGTTCCAATACAGGTGATGGCCTATGGCGCGGCCCATTTGGCCGGAGAGTCCGAGTGTCTGGCCTTTGATTAATGCATCGCCTTTTTTCACATCGATCCGTTCAAGGTGGCAGTATAAGGTGATCAGTACGTTGCCGTGATCCAGAAAAACCGTTTTGCCATTGAAAAAGTAATCATCAATTGCCAGGACTTTGCCGTGCGAACTCGCCATTGAAAAAACGGCGCAGGCCGAAGCGGCTGGCCAGTTTTCCTTCAGTAGGCAACACAAAAGCAGGATCGGTATCCCGCGCAGGCCGCCAGTGAAGTTTGAGTTTCTTGATTTCAGCGATCTCGCGTTTCGCCCGCGCTTCATCGGCTGCCGACAGCTGCACCTTGCCCTTATCTTTTATCGTGATGTGTTGCCCGGAGTAATTCTTGGGACTGACCTTGAAGTGTTTCCTTATCGATTTGTCGCCGACTTTTATTCGCAATGAGTGCGAACCCGGTGTCGTATTTAGCGACAAGCCGACTACTGCATACCATTTATTCTCATCGGAGATAACGAGAACTGGCTGCTTTTCAAACCATGCCTGCGGTGGTTTTGCGCTCGATGAAACGCCACCGAGCGGGACGACTGCAACGCCACCGGGCACACTGGAAGATTTGGGAAGACTTGCATGTGCAAGTAGCGGCAATATCAAAATGATCAGGCAGAGTCTGAAGCAGATACGAATCATGAGGGCAACAGTCAGGTGGGTTGAAGCATGGTGCGATTATAACCTGCAGTACATTCGACGCGGACGGCTTTGCCCGGCGCGCGGTCATTAGCCTATTCGGATAGAAGCAGGGTGAGGTAGCTGTTCTGTTTGTATGCCTATGGCATTGCTTCCGGCGCGGTTAGTAATTACGATTCGGGCGCGTTATTCGGGCGCGTTATTCGTGTGTTGTAACGCCATGTTCATAATTCTAAGGAGACATCAAAATGAAAAAATTGATCGCGTTGGTTTGTCTGTGCGTTGCATTTGCCGTTTCCGCCCCTGCCTTTGCCGGTACGCAGCAGAACAAGATGAAGTCGTGCAACAAGGATGCCAAGGGAAAGGGGTTCATGGGCGATGAGCGCAAAGCCTTCATGAAGGATTGTCTGGGCAAGAAGTCTGGAACATCGACCGGAAAAAAGACGGGAGCGCCCAAGGGGCAGAACGCGAAAATGAAGTAACTGAACGGTATCTGAATAGCGAGGGGCGCACGTTGAATCGTGCGCCCTTTTTGTTGGAGCGGGCTGGCTACTGTGGTGGCTGCGTGATGTCAGCGCTTTTGTCCAGCGCCCGAGCGTACAGCTTCTGCATCGTCGGCTGCGGATAGGCGATCACCAGCAACGCCGTGAGCGAGATACTGACCAGCACCACCATATAAGTGATGTCGCGTATCACTCCGCCTCCGGCCACGCCGTATTGCAGCGGCAATGCAGCCAATACCGCCGCAGCCAGTCCTTTCGGCACCATCATCGAGGTGATGGCGGCATCGCGCAGGCTGTAAGCCGGATCGTGCAGGGTGAAGCGGGTAAGCGCCAATCGCATCGCGAAGACCAGCACCACCATGGTAATCGCCACGATGGCGACGCGCGCCTCGCCGAAATGAATGGAAATGCCGAGGTACACGAAGAAATAGGTTTTCAGCAGAAACACCGCTTCACGGTAAAACACGAAATCCATTTCATTCAGCGGCACAATATCCCGATCTATGTTCCGCAGGCGATGCAGCCCGAACTTCTCAAAGTTGGTGAAGGTAATGCCCATCGCCAGCGCGGCGATCGCGCCGGAGAAGCCGAGCTGTTCGGTCACGCCATAGACGATGAACACATAGGCCAGCGTGGATGAGATGGTGTTGGGGAAATCGCGCACCTTGCCCAGCACCATCAGCCAGCCGATGCCGCCCACCGCGCCGATGACTGCCGCAAAGATCAGCGCGGCCAGCACGCTGCCGACCACCCGACCCGGCTCGACCCCGCCCTGGATGTGGAGCTGCAACAGCGTGAACACGCCCACGATGCACAGCACGTCGGACAGCGCCGACTCCAGCACCAGCACGGTAGTGGGTTTTTCGCCCAGCAGCAGCGCGTTTACCATCGGGATGACGACTGCGGAAGAGGTGCCGCCCAGCGTGACGCCGAGCATGGCGGCGGGAAGTATGTTCAGGTCGAGCAGGTAATATCCCAGCAGGGCGATGATGGCGATAGTTAGTGCGAAACACCAGAAGGTCAACACGCCGGTGGTGGCCAGCGACTTGCCGAGTACGCCGAGATTGAGCGAGGTGCCGCTCTCGAACAGGATCACCACCAGCGCGATGGTGGCGATCAGCGAACCGACCTTGCCAAAATCAGCTGGCGAGACGATGCCCAGCACGGGGCCGATTGCAATACCGACCAGCATCAGCACCAGCACGTCGGGGATGTTGGTCTTGCGAAATTGCAGCGACAGAAAATGCGCCAAAAACACCAGCAGGCCGATGATCAGGATCGTTGTGGACATTGTATTGCCTCCTGTTCGTTATTATGGAACCCGCGCTGCGATTTGTTTACTCCCTCTCCTTCCGGGGGGCTCAGCGGCTTTGCCGCCGGGTCTATTGGCCAGTGTTCCACCAGAGGATTGTGATGGGGGAGGAAGGTGTGGCTGGTTTCTACATCAGGAATGACTACTCGCCACGCACGTTAGGCGGCGGATTATACATGGCGTCTTTTTCAATTCAGCCGCGTTTGTCAGAGGAATTATTTCCGGCGTCTATTGCGCATGGTACGTGCGGAGTTGCTGTGCGGTAACTAACAGACCGCTTTTGATGGCTATTGTCCGCGTGCGAATTTAAAGCGCGGGGCCGATATTTACAGATCCGACAAGGGTTTGTTGGCCAGGTTGTCATCCCTATTTTGCAGTTGTTTGATCACCTTTTCCAGAGCTAAGTCGAGCGACTGCATGGCATCAGCCGACAGTGTGTTCAATGCTTCCGGCAGCACGCCTTCGGCCGGGCCGGGTGCGTCTTTGAGCAACTTCGCCGCTGCATCGGTGATGCGCAACCCGACCCGCCGTTGATCTTCTTTGCTGCGCTCTTTGAGTATCAGTTTGCGGGCAACCAGTTTCTCAACAAGCTGGCTGCAGGTGGACTGATGAATGGAAAGGCGCTCCGCCAGTTCGGAAACGCCGATACCGGCGGTATTCGCAATCTCCTGCATGACCCATAGCTGCGACCCGGTCACGCCGCAGGTTTGCTCGACCTCCCGAAAGTGCTGCCGCATCGTGCCATAGATGATCCTGAATTTTTTCAGCACCTGGAGCGAGAGCGCGTTTTTGTTGCGATTGTTCAACTGATATCCCCGGCAAATTTGAGAGCGGGCGGATTATAAGGGTTGCATTCTGCATTTGCATCAATTATATTTATACCAATGCAGTTTCCCGCCAAGACCCTTTCCCAGAGCCCGTCAATACGCAACAAAACAGGAGGAAGTAAATGAATACGAATACAAATCTCGCCATGCTGGTTGCCGCCACCCTTGCAATTTCGGCATGCTCCTCAACCCCCAAGGCAACAACCACACCCCAACTTCCGCAAGAAGTTGAGTCGAAAGGCGCTCAAAGCGGCTCTACAGCGGCCTTGACCGAAGCCGACATAAGCGCAAAAACTCTTGCAGAGCAATTGCAGGAAATGCGAACGCAAAGCGTTTATTTTGATTTGGACGAGTTTGCAATCAAGCCGGAGTACCGCGACATCGTTCTGCAACAAGCCGAACTCATGAAGACGCATGGTGGTGTCGTCGTCACATTGGAGGGCCACGCGGACGAGCGCGGCAGCAGCGAATACAACCTTGCGCTGGGAGACAAACGCGCAAATGCCGTTCGCAAGTCGCTCGAAATGGCGGGCGTATCGAACAACAGGATCAAAACCAATAGCCTGGGCGAGGAAAGGCCCAGGTTGAACTGCCATGAAGAAAAGTGCTGGATGGAAAACCGTCGCGTTGACTTCACGGGCAAGCAGGACTGACATTGACCCCGCTATTCCCGCCCGGAGACGAACACACGCTCAATATTCTTCATAATGGCAGGGTTGTGCTATTTGGCGAAGTATTGGCAGACATCTTTCCCGATCGTGCCGTTCTGGGTGGCGCACCTTTTAACGTTGCAAGGCATCTTAAAGCCTTTGGACGCAATCCGGTTTTGCTCTCCCGTGTGGGCAATGATGATCTGGGCAAAGACGTACTTGGTGCAATGGTGCAGAGCGGGATGGTGACCAGCGGTATCCAGTTTGACAAAAATCATCCGACGGGACAGGTGAAAGTTCATTTGGAAAATGGTGGCCACCGATTCGAGTTACTGCCCAGACAGGCTTATGATTTCATTCACCCGGCAGTCGCGCGCATGGTCAGGCTTCCACTCAGTCCCGCGCTGGTCTATTACGGAACGTTGGCGCAGCGGCATGATGTTTCGAGACGTGCGCTGTCAACCCTGTTGCGCAGTACGAGTGCAGCGAAGTTTCTGGATATCAATCTGCGCGCGCCATGGTATGACGAAAAGACGCTGCGTTTATCCCTGCAATATGCGGATATCGTGAAGCTGAATGCGGAAGAGCTGAACGTGCTGGCCGCCATGTTCGAATTGCCTGAAGAAAAGCCACGGGAGCAGGCTCGGGAATTGATGAGCCAATTCGATCTTGAACTGGTGGTGATCACCTGCGGGCCCGAGGGTGCATGGCAAATGAACCGGGCGGGCCAAGTAATCGAGGCCGGCGCAAACAATCGGATCACCACAGTGGTAGATACAGTCGGTGCAGGTGATGGGTTTGCCGCAATTTACATTCTGGGGACGCTACGGCACTGGCCTATGGTAAAGACCCTGGAGCGTGCCAATACTTTCGCCGCTGCAATCTGCGGGATCAGAGGAGCCATCCCAGACCATGCCGATTTTTATACACCATTCAAAGAAAAGTGGGGCATATGAAGAAAATATCTAATAAATCAAAGCGTCCCTTGTACATCGTTTTGATCAGTGTGCACGGCTTGATCCGCGGTCACGAACTTGAGTTGGGGCGCGATGCGGATACAGGCGGCCAAACCAAGTATGTGGTGGAACTGGCACGTGCCTTGGGCGAACGTCCCGATGTCGAAAAAGTGGTCTTGCTGACCCGGCGCGTCATCGACAGCCAAGTCAGCCCTGATTATGCCGAACCATTCGAGTCCCTGTCTGAGAAGGCCAGTATCGTGCGCATCGAATGTGGTGAGCAGAAATATCTGCGCAAGGAGATGTTGTGGGATTCACTGGAGAATTTTTCCGATAACGCCCTCGCTTACCTGAAAAGTCAGGATCGCATCCCGGATATCATCCATACACATTATGCCGATGCAGGTTATGTGGGTTCTCGACTCGCGCATCAACTTGGCATCCCGCTGGTGCATACCGGCCACTCGCTGGGCCACAACAAACGCAAGCAATTGTTGGCCAGTGGCGTCAAGAAGGAAGAGATCGAGACGACCTATAACATCTCGCGACGTATCGAAGCGGAAGAAACGACGCTGGGCATCGCCGAGCGTGTCATTACCAGTACACAGCAGGAGATCGAACTGCAATACGGACTTTATGATTTCTACCAGCCCGAACGTATGCGTGTGGTTCCGCCCGGCACGGATCTGGAGAAATTCTTTCCACCCGAAGGAGGCGAAAAAGACAGTGATATAGCGAACGAACTGAAGCGCTTTCTGAAACAACCCAACAAACCGATCATTCTGGCTTTGTCGCGTGCCGACCCCAGAAAGAACATCGTTGCCCTGATAAACGCTTACGGCGAGTCTCCCGAGTTGCAGCAGATCGCCAATCTGGTGATCGTGGCTGGCAACCGTGATGACATCAAGGACATGGAAAACGTATCGAGTACCGTTCTCAACGACATCCTGCTGGCCATCGACAAATACGACCTGTACGGCAAAGTGTCTTATCCGAAACAGATCAGTCAAGATCAAGTGGCGGTACTTTATAGACTTGTGACAGCCACACATGGCGTGTTCGTCAACCCGGCATTGACCGAGCCTTTCGGCCTGACATTGATCGAGGCGGCGGCTTGCGGCCTGCCTATCGTGGCGACCGAAGACGGCGGCCCGATCGACATCATAAAGAACTGTCAGAACGGATATCTGATCAATCCGCTCGACAAGCAGTCGATTACCGAAGCCGTACTCAAAGTACTCTCGGACACGAAGGAATGGCGACGTTTGTCCAAGAACGGTATTAAAGGTGTGTGTCACTATTATTCATGGCAGGCGCATGTGGAAAAATATCTGACGGTCATCCATCCGCTGGTGGAGAAGACCGAACCCGTCACCAGAATGGCTCTGAGCAGGCGTCCCGGTGTATTCAGGGAACGCGCGATCTTCACCAGCCTCGATTTGAATCTGATCGGTGACAGGGAATCATTGCCACAATTGCTGCAAACCATGCATGCGCATCGCAAAAATATCATCTTCGGCATCGCGACCGGCCGCCCTCTGGACGATGCCTTGTCCACTCTGCGTCAATACGACATCCCCCAACCCGATGTCTTGATCACCAGTCAGGGTACCGAGATATTCTATGCGCCGAATCTGACCGAGGATACTGTTTGGAAACGCCATCTCAACCACCTGTGGAATCCCCAGGAAGTGCGCAACATCCTCAAGGAAATCCCGGGCCTTACGTTGCAACCGAAGAACCAGCAGAGCACGTTCAAAATCAGCTATTTCATCGACCCTGCAGTTGCGGATACGCAGGAGATCCGGCAAATCTTGCTGCGCAACGAGCAGGCTGTGAACGTTATTTTTTCTTTCGGGCAGTTCCTCGATGTTCTCCCCGTCCGCGCCTCCAAGGGGCTCGCCCTGCGCTGGTGTGCCGAACAACTCGGCTTTCCGCTGGAAAAGACACTGGTCGCCGGCGTTACCGGTGCCGATGCGGACATGTTGCGCGGCAACACGCTGGGTGTGGTTGTGGATAACCGCCATCTTGCCGAATTGTCCGACTTGGCCAACATCGAAGATATCTATTTTTCAGAAAAGCCCCATGCTGCCGGTATTCTGGAAGCAATGGATCACTACAACTTCTTTGCGGGCGGGAATGGAGGAGCTACAGTATGAAGCGATTACTGCTTTGCACCGACCTTGACCGCACGCTGATCCCGAACGGTACGCAACCGGAGTCGCCGATGGCGCCGGCGCTGTTCAAACGATTGGTGAGCCGCGAGGAAGTCACACTCGTCTATGTGACCGGCAGACATCGTGCTCTCATTGAACAGGCCATCGCAGATTTCGACCTACCGCAACCTGATTTTGTCATCGCCGATGTCGGTACAACAACCTACCAGGTTGACAAGTCCGGCTGGCGGCAGTGGGGCGAATGGGAGGTGCAGATTGCGCCGGATTGGCATGGTTTAAGTCGTGACGAACTGCAACACCTGTTGGGTGTTTTTCCGGCGCTGCGGTTGCAGGAAAAAGAAAAACAGAGCCGTTACAAACTTAGCTTCTACGTACCGCTTGAAACGCATGTGCAAGGAATGATCGGTGAAATAGACGAGCGGCTGAAGTATGCAGATATCAGGGCGAACCTGATCTGGAGCATCGATGAAAATGCCGGCATCGGATTGCTGGATATCCTGCCAGCCAGTGCGAACAAACTGCATGCCATCCGCTTTCTGATGCAGCAAAAAGATTTCCTTCACAAAAACACGATTTTTGCTGGCGACAGCGGCAACGATCTGGATGTGCTGATGAGCGGCATTCCCGCCGTGCTGGTAGCCAATGCCGATGCCGAAGTGAAGAGGCTGGTGGCATCGGCAAACCAGGACACCTTGTACGTGGCACGGGGTGGCTATCTCGGCATGAACGGCAATTACAGCGCGGGTATCCTTGAAGGTGTCGCGCATTATTGGCCGGAGGTTGATAGATGGCTGCGCGAATTGAAGTGAACCGAACAAGAGGTCAGTGATGTACGAACAAGCTTCCCACGCGATGTTGAACGAAATTCTGATCGAGCTAAAACCCGAGATCGGAAATTTCCGGTTGCGCCATTTCTACACGCGCCTTGGGGCGAATTTTTACGCGATCCATTCCTTGTTCCATCTGTTGTATGGAGACCGCCCCGATTTCAAGGAGCACATGGTAGCGCTGGTCGAGACACTCGCTGTGCGCTACATGGAGCGAACAGCAAATTTGCGCAAATCAGACTTGGCGCGCGAAAGGGACTATAACTGGTTCATGAGCCAGAAGTGGGTCGGTATGGCGTTGTACTGTGACCGTTTTGCCGATGACCTGAAAGGCTTGCGCGTAAAACTGCCTTATCTGCAGGACTTGGGTATTAACATGCTGCACATCATGCCCATCCTCGACTGTCCGCCCGAATATGCCGATGGCGGTTACGCCGTGCGCGACTTTTGCAAGGTCGATCCGCGCTACGGTACGACAGCGGATGTTGAAGCACTGGCAACGACGCTCAAAAAGCGCGACGTACTGCTGGTGCTCGATGTCGTGGTGAACCATACCTCCAACGAGCATGAGTGGGCGCAGAAGGCGCGCCGGGGAGAAAAAAAATATCAGGATTACTACTACGTCTTCGACGACCGCGAGATGCCGGACACCTTTGAAGAGACCATGCCGGAGATCTTTCCATCAACATCGCCCGGCAACTTCACCTGGGATGAAACGATGGGCAAGTGGGTGATGACGGTATTCAACAATTACCAGTGGGATCTGAACTATCGCAACCCGGCAGTGTTGATCGAAATGATCGACATCATCCTGTTCTGGGCGAACAAGGGCGCTGATATTCTGCGACTGGATGCGGTGGCGTTCCTGTGGAAGAAGATCGGCAGCACTTGCCAGAATGAACGCGAGGCGCACCTGCTGTTGCAGTTGATGAAGGATTGCTGTCAGGTCACCGCGCCGGGCGTATTATTCATCGCCGAGGCCATTGTCGCGCCCAGTGAGATCGCCAAGTATTTCGGTGAAGATGCGATCAACGCCAAGGAGTGCGAGATCGCCTACAACGCCACACTGATGTCATTGCTGTGGGATGCGGTCGCAACCAAAAATGCAAATTTGCTGAATCTGGGAATCAAGAATTTGCCGAACAAGCTGGAGCGGGCGACCTGGTTAAATTATGTGCGTTGCCACGACGACATTGGTTTGGGTTTTGCCGACAACGATGCGCGGCTGTCAGGCTATGACCCGGCCCAGCACCGGCGCTTTCTGGTTGATTATTTCACCGGCAAGTTTCCGGGTTCGCCAGCCAGAGGGCTGCCGTTCGGCGACAACCCCAAGACCGGTGATGCGCGTATTTCCGGTTCGCTCGCCTCGTTGGCGGGTCTTGAAACTGCGCTCGAAAGTCAAAATGAAGCGGCTATCGATTCTGCGATCAAGACTATCCTGTTGCTGCACGGCACGATCCTGTCATTTGGCGGGATTCCGTTGCTCTACTACGGCGATGCGATCGGCACGCTCAACAATCTGGAATACCTCGCCGATCCTTACATGCGCGATGACAATCGCTGGATGAACCGCTCGTACTTCGATTGGGGAAAGGCGGAGAGGCGCCACCAAATTGGCACGGTGGAATACCGTATATTCAGCGCGCTGAAAAAAATGATCGCGTTACGCAAGGAGACGACTGCATTTGCAGACTTCGATAGCCGCCAATTGTTCAATGTGGACAATCCCAACCTGCTGGTCTTTTCCCGAACCGATCCCCAAAACAGCCGCAACAGAGTGCTGGTAGTGAGTAACTTCAACATCGAGGCGCAAACAATGCCTCTCGCCGCATTAAAACCATATGGCTTCTTCCAGCAAGACGGCATGAGAGATATCTGTACTGGCATGCACCTCACGGCGGAAAACGATGCGGTCGTGCTGCCTCCGCTGACCTGTTGCTGGATGATCGACTAAACCACAGGGAGTTAATGATTATGAAATGCCTTTTCCCGGTGGTCGGCTATGGCACACGCTTCCTGCCCGCGACCAAGGCGCAACCCAAGGTGGTGTTGATGCCACCAACTTCTTTTTCAATCGATCAATAGATCACGACAAAATCTCTCCTTGACAAAAGATACTTTAAGCGATGAATGACAACCTCGGAGGATAGGAAGACTTGGATGCCGAAGACGATCATCGCTAGCGATCTGGACGGAACCCTGCTCGATTCGACGGATTATTCCTTTGCGGCGGCGCTGCCAGCCTTGGGGATGATCCGGGCGCGAGGTGTACCGCTCGTCCTTTGCTCCAGCAAGACACGCGCGGAGATGGAGGAATATCGACGGCGTCTGGATAACGGTCATCCGTTCATCACTGAGAATGGCGGCGGGATTTTTGTTCCGCACGGATACTTTTCCGTTCCGCTCGATGCCGTGGAATTCGGCAGCTATCGGCTTATCCTGCTCGGCATGTCCTATGCGGAGATCAGGAGCAGGTTCGTCCGTCTCCGGGAACAGCTTGGTACCAAGGTGCGCGGCTTTGCTGATATGACGGTTGAGGAAGTCTCCGTCTTGACCGGACTTTCACCCGATGAAGCTGTGCTGGCAAGGCAGCGTGATTTTGACGAGCCTTTTGTGTTCGAAGGTGCGCCCGACGAAAGTTTTCTGCGCGCAATCGAAGCATCCGGCCTGTGCTGGACTCAGGGACGCATCTTCCACATCATGGGCAACCACGACAAGGGTCGCGCGGTGAATGTTCTGATGTCTCTCTACAGGCAACAATATGGCAGCGTCGCAAGCATCGGGCTGGGTGACAGCCTGAACGACCTGCCCATGCTGATAGCAGTGGATCATCCGGTACTCGTCAGGCATGAAGACGGCAGTTTTGATGCGCGCATCGCCATCCCGCGTCTTTTGAAGACGCAACTTCCCGGCACTGCGGGCTGGAATGAAACCGTACTGCAATTGCTGGTGCATGAGCATGATGGAAATTTCTCGGCGCTTTTGGAGCAGCAAAACCTTGTAGATATTTTCAACGCTTCCCTCGTGGCGGTTGATCCGTACAACGCGGTGCTCAACGCGGTCAGCGTAGAGCACGGGCAATTGCAGGTTGTAGGCGTAAGATACAGCCTCGCAGCATTCGACCGCATCATCGTGGTCGGCGCGGGCAAGGCCACGGCGCGCATGGCTTTGGCAATCGAATCCCTGCTCGGCGCAAAGATTGCCGCAGGCTTGATCGTCGTCAAGGATGAGCACACGGCATCCTTGTCCATCATCGAACAGGTGGAGGCCGCCCATCCCGTGCCGAATGAGGCCGGGATAACGGGCGCGCAGCGCATACTGCAAATGGTGCGCGCCACCGATGAAAAGACACTGGTCATTTGCCTGCTTTCGGGAGGAGCTTCCGCGCTGCTGGTTGCCCCTGTCGAGGGATTGACACTGCAAGACAAGCAGGAAGCGACGCGGTTGCTGCTGAATGCTGGCGCATCCATAGCCGAATTGAATGCGGTGCGCAAACATCTCTCCATGGTGAAAGGCGGCAGGCTGGCGCAGGCAGCTTATCCGGCACAGGTGGTAACGCTGATACTCTCCGATGTCATCGGTGATCCGCTCGACGTGATCGCCTCGGGGCCGACGGTTCCAGACAATTCGACTTTTGCCGATGCATGGGCAGTAGTTTTGAAATACGGCTTGCAGGAAAAACTACCGCTGCACGTAATAAATTATCTGCAATTCGGCATCGACGGGCAGGTTGCGGAAACCGTTAAGGAATACGATCACAGCCTGTATAAAATACACAACCTGATCGTCGCCAGCAACCATCAGGCGCTGGCTGCGGCAGAAGAAAAAACCGGGCAGCTCGGGTATGTCGCGAAGACGATTTCCAGTACACTCCAAGGCGAGGCGCGTGACGCGGCACGTTTCCTGGCACAAGCCGCGCGCACCGAGCTGATCGAGATGAAACCGGGCGAACGGCGTTGTCTGCTCTGCGGCGGCGAGACCACGGTCACCGTGCGCGGGACCGGAAAGGGCGGCAGGAATCAGGAGTTAGCCTTGGCTTTTGCCTTGGAAATCGAGGGCTGGCAGGGTGTGTCGCTGCTATCCGCAGGCACTGATGGCGGCGACGGGCCGACCGATGCAGCAGGCGCGCTGGTTGATGGAACAACGGCCTCGCGGGCGCGGGAGATGGGAATAGACCCGCTGCGCTATCTTGACGATAACAATTCTTACGCTTTCTTTCAGCAGTTAGACGCCATGTCGGGCGCACGCAGCCATTTCAAGACAGGGCCGACGGGCACAAACGTCATGGATATCCAGATTGTGTTACTGAATAAACAGGAGCAACCGACCACGCAACCTCAATAATTTTCCCAGGAGATTCGCGGCGATGAAGACCACCACCTTCCGAGCGGAAGTGCATGAGCAACTCGAACGCATAGGGAAGGCCGACATCATCGTCGGCATTCCCAGCTTCAATAACGCGCGCACCATCGGCTATGTGGTGCGCGCGGTGCAGGGTGGCCTGGC
>CXWL01015857.1_pt1 | contig 17913 bp, 14 predicted proteins | sample 590931 | NCBI WGS metagenome assembly CXWL01 (sample SAMEA3498368, study PRJEB10139) | groundwater metagenome | biome: water well; material: biofilm material | place: Germany | collected 2015-04-27 | reverse complement strand
CATCGGCGATGATCCCGAGCGTGCCTTCGCTGCCGACGAAGAGATGGGTCAGATCGTAGCCCGCGGAAGATTTGCGCGCCCGGCGCGCCGTTCTGATCACCCGCCCGTCGGCGGTGACGACCGTCAGCGACACCACATTTTCGCGCATGCCGCCGTAGCGGAGCGTTGTTGTTCCGGAGGCGCGCGTTGAAGCCATGCCTCCGATCGTGGCGTCAGCGCCGGGATCGACTGGAAAGAAGAGGCCGGTATGGCGGAGCTCCGCGTTGAGCGCCGAGCGTGTGACGCCCGGCTCGACCGTGCAATCCTGGTCCTCGACGCTGACGCGGAGCACACGCTTCATGCCGGAGAGATCGATCGAGACGCCGCCGCGCGGCGCCCCCGTGTGGCATTCAAGCGATGTGCCGGCGCCATAAGCTATGATCGGAACTTTGTGTTCCGCGCAGGCCTGAACAACGGCGATGATTTCTTCCAGATTGGCGACCAGTGCGACCGCTTGCGGCGGGAGCGGCGCAAAGTGCATGCCGCCGCCCGCATGCTGGTCACGTACCGCGGCTGCGCGGCTGAATCGGACGCCGAGCAGGGTGGAGATCTGAGCACAGAGCGCGCTGGGCAACTCATTCATCGGATCATGACCTCAATGAGTGCAGGTCCGGGAGTGGTGTAGCTGCGCGTGAGCGCGGCGGTGAGCGCTGCCGGCGTTTCGACGCGCTCGGCCGGAACGCCGAAACCGCGGGCGATGTTGCAGAAATCGATCGCGGGACGCTTCAGATCGAAGAGCGCGTTCGCTGCCTCGGACAATTGGTTGACGCCTGCGCGCATCATCTCCAGGCGCAATATGGCGTATGCGCCGTTGTTGAGGATGACATTGGTGACGTTGAGTCCTTCGCGCGCTTGCGTCCACAGCGCCTGGATTGTGTAGAGCGCGCTGCCGTCTGCCTCCAAAGCGATAACTCTGCGGTCCGGGCAGGCGATTGCTGCGCCGGTCGCAAGCGGCAGGCCTTGCCCGATCGAACCTCCGGTCAACGTCAGCCAATCGTGCGGCGGGCCGCCGGCGGCAGCGTCATAACAAAACAGACCTGCTGTGTTGGATTCATCGCAGACGATGGCATTGGCAGGCAACGTGGCTGCGAAGCATTGCGCCAGTGCGGCTGGATCGATTGCACCGTCAGTGGGTGGCGCAATCACTGCGGCAGGCGCCGCCACATCGTCGCCGGCCTTGAGCAATGTGGCGAGCGACATGAGCGCGCTCTCGACGCCGCAACCATCGGAGGTGAGCGGAAACATCCGCGCGCCATCTGGCGCGAGTTTCGTCGGCCGCCCCGGAAGCGCAAAGAACGCGACAGGCGCGGCGGCGCCGGCGAGGATGACCGTGTCCACCTGCGCCAAAGCTGCGGCGGCCATTTCGCTGAGATAGGGCAGTCGCTTTAGTTGCGCCGCCGATCCCTCGCGGCGGATGCGCGCGGGAAAAGTCTCGATCAGAACAAGGGCGCCGGTCTGGGCCGCGATCCGCTGAGCTGCTGAACAGGCTTCGGCCGAAAGGTATCTTCCGCCTAGCAGGAGAAGGGTGCGTGGTCCCAAGAGCTGAGCGGCTTCTTCGATCCGGCTGGAATCGCACGCCTCATCGGGCGCCGTCGTCGGCGACGGGAGCGCAAGCGTGTTATCACTCCAGGCAATGTCCGCAGGCAGAATGAGAGCGGCGGGACCCAGCCGCCGCGCCGCGGCAAATGCCGCCTGCGTCAAGTGGAGCAGATCTGCCGTTGTCTCGACTGTTTGCACCCAAGTCGAAACCGGACGCGCAAGAGCAGTGATATCGCTCGCCAACGGCGGATTGTTAGCGCGGTGGTAGGTGGCGTGTTCGCCAATCAGCGAAACGATCGGCGTCCGCGCACGATAGGCGTTGTGCAAATTGGCGAGGCCGTTACTGAGACCAGGACCGAGATGAAGCAGCGTCAGCGCCGGCGCCTGCATCATGCGGCCATAACCGTCAGCCGCGCCCGTCGCCACGCCTTCGAACAAGCAGAGAACCGGTCGTATGCTTGGTGTGGAGTCAAGCGCTGCGACCAAGTGCATTTCAGACGTGCCAGGATTGGCAAAGCAGACGCGAACGCCTTCGCGTGCAGAAAGTGCAAGCAGGGACTCGGCGGCCCTCATACAACGCTCGCTCGGCGCGGTCTCAGCAGCAGCGGCGCATAGACGATGACGAACCAACTAAACGCGCCGCTCCAAAGCACCGCCGATAGCGCCAAGAGCACAGTGTAATGTTCGGGCAGAAACGGCGCTGCGACGCGGACGAATGCAGCGAGATTGACCAGAACATAGATGGCGCTGATGCGTGGCGTTGCGGCAAGCGACTGTCCGGTGTGTCCGAGACTCGCGCGCGTCATAACCGCAAGCGTCATGACGCCAAACGCGCCAGCGGTGATGGCGTGAAGACCTGACGCCACCGGCACAACGGACGGTGCAACGATGGCGAGGCCTTGCAGCGACAGCCCCAAAGCGAGCCAGAAATATCCAAGATGGAGGACGAACACTAAAGGTTCTTCGGCGCACCGCCAGCCGCGCCAGCGCGCAAGCCGGGCAAAATGCAGCGCGCCCGCGAGCGTGAGCACAAGCCCCGCAGCGTAGAGCGTCGGTGTAACGGCCCACATGGCCAAACCGATTGCGCCGACCGCAAGCGTGACCGCGTCGAAGCGGCTAGGTGGGGCCGGCTCGGGCGTGAGCTTTCGCTTGGCCATCCAATTGCGCGTGAAGCTTGGCACGATGCGCCCGCCGACCAGCGCCACGAGTGTCGCGACTACGGCGACGCCGACGCGCTCGCCGAGCAACGCCAGCTCAAGATCGACGCCGCGAAGATGCGAGAGTACGTTGGCGCTTCCGAGGACGGCTAGCAACACGAGGATAGGCACGTTGCGGATGTTGCGGCCCGCGACAATTTCACGCCCGACTACGGCTGCGAAGACGAAAAGGAAGGCGCTGTCGATGATTGGCGCCGCCGCGAAGTGGGGGACGAGCATCGCCACTCGTCCTGCGCACCATAGAATGACAAGCGCCACAAGCGGTGCGCCGGTCACCGGGAGCCGTCCGGTCCAGTTCGGCACCGCCGTCAACAGAAAGCCCGCGATGACGCCGCTCAAATAACCGAACAGCATTTCATGCGCGTGCCAGTCGCGATTGAAGTGATCGATCGGCAGCCATCCGACGAATGCTGCAATCCAGAGCGGGACCGCCAACGCAGCCCACGCGGCCGCGAGCAGGAAGAACGGACGAAAGCCCATGCTGAACAAGGGAAGGCCGCGATAGGCTCTGTAGCGTTCAGCGGTTGTGGTGGTCATGAGAGAAGCTTCAGACTGCGCGTGAATGCGCAAGCGAGGAGGATTGGCCATAGGTGTCGAACGCCATGGCCACGAGACGTGAAAATTGCCGTGCAGCTGGCGGAACAAGCAGGACATCGCCGCGAATCTCGACGAGGCCGGCTTCAGCAAGGGACCTCAACTCCGCGTGAGCTTCCGGGAACATGCCCCAGCCGCCCCACGGGCCAAGATCGATTTCAAGATTGCACATGATCGATTGAATGACCGCGCCGCGCCGCAGATCTTCCGCGCTCTCTGCATGACCACGGGACACAGGTAGCGTGTTGGCTTCGACCGCGTGGCGCCATGCGCCTATTGTGGAGATGTTTTGGGCGTAACCGCCTGGAAGATGGGAGATGGCTGACGGACCAAAGCCAATGATCGCCTGGCTGGCTTCGGTGACATAGCCTTGAAAGTTGCGATGAAGCTTCCCTTCTTGCGCCGCCTTGGCAAGTGGATCATCAGCGCGCGCAAAGTGATCTAGCCCGATGCTCAGATAGCCGAGGTCGTTGAACATTCGCCCGGCGAGTTCGGCCTGGTCGAAGCGCTCGATTGCGCCCGGCAGCGCGGTTGCATCGATGAGACGCTGACGGCGCTTGAACCAGGGCACGTGCGCATAACCGAAGAGCGCGATCCGATTAGGTTTCAGTTCCGCCGCCAGCCGGATCGAGCGCGCAAGGTCATCGGCTGATTGGTGCGGCAGACCATACATCAAATCGAAGCTGATCTCTTGCAGTCCAGCTTCTCGAAGAATGTGTACGCCCTCGCGCACCTGCTCGAACGGCTGGATGCGTCCGATTGCGCTCTGCACGTGCGCGTTGAGATCTTGAACGCCCAAAGACACGCGGCTGACACCGGCGGTGGCGAAAGCTTGGGTGAGTTCAGGTGTGATATAGCGCGGGTCAAGTTCTATCGCGTGTTTCACGTCCGGCCGCACGTCGAACCAAAAGTTGATATGATGAACGATGCGAAGGAATTCAGCAGCGGAGAGCACGTTGGGGGTGCCGCCGCCCCAGTGGATCTCGTTGACGGTGCGCGATCCCAACGTTGAAGCGACGAGATCCATCTCCATCATCAACGTGGTGACGAAGTCGCCGATATCACCGCCACGCGTCAGGAAGGTGTTGCACCCACAATACCAGCAAAGCTGTCTGCAATACGGGACATGCAGATAGAGTGAGAGATTTGTCGTCTGGTCGAGAGCGCTGAGCCACCGCCGATAGAGCCCGGCGTCGACACCGGGGTCAAAATGGTTGGCGCTGGGATACGATGTGTATCGCGGCGCCTGACGCTCCGCGAAGGACAAAAGGTGCGGATCCATCTCCGCATGATTGATGCGCATGACGTGGAGGCGATTGATCTCAGTCAATTCGCCATGCGGCCCAAGCGCACATCATCTCAGGGGCAAAGCACGTCCACGAGTGCGCCCGCGGCTGTCTCGGTTGCGTCCGGCTGGCGGACGACAAGGGCGGGCGCTGCGGCGAAGACCGAGATCAGAGAGGAATCCTGCTGCGCCGCCGCCTTCACCCACAACTGACCGCTCTCATCGCTTTCGACTGCTGCGCGGAGGTAGGTCTCGCGCGCGCCATTGGCGGCAATTGGGGTGCGCGTGCGCGCCGCTATCGTGCGGGTGGAAGCGCCAGCATCCCGGCCGCACAGTTTGTCCAGTAGTGGACGCAAGAAGAGGCGCGCGCATACCATTGCTGACGCGGGATTGCCTGGAAGGCCTAGAACAAAGTTTTTTCCTATCCTTGCGAACCATGTCGGTTTGCCGGGTCGGAGCGCCACTTTCTCAAACAGGAGTTCGCCGCCAAGGTCGCGTATTGCCGGCCGGGCGTGGTCATGATCGCCGACCGACGCGCCGCCGACGATGACCGTGAGGTCGTTTGTGTCCAAAGTCGCTGCAATAGCCCTCGCGACGAGCGGGGCGCTGTCTTTCATGGGTAGAGCATTGGAGGCCTCGCCGCCCCATTGTTCGACCAGCGCCGCGACGCCAAAGCTCATCGAGTCAAAAATCTGGTCGGCAAGGGGCGTATCGCCTGGGGTTACGAGTTCGTCGCCTCCGCCCAGGACCGCGACCCGGGGGCGTCTGGAGACATTGAGCGCCGCTCGCCCGAGTGTAGCGGCGATCGCAATCGACACCGCGTCGAGTGTGACGCCGGCGGCAAGCACGCACTCGCCAGCGCGGAAGTCTACACCGGCGTCACGGACGTGCCGGCCGGACGTGATCAATGGTGCGGTGACGATATCCTGATCGCGGACCGCATCTTCCTGAATGAGGATGGCGTCCGCGCCCGTCGGCAACGGCGCGCCGGTGAAGATGCGCGCGCATTCCCCAGAACCTAGTGGAACCTGCAGCGCCTTGCCCGCGCCGGCTTCGCCGATCAAGCGCAGGGCGCCAGGTGTGTCGCTTGCGCGTACCGCATAGCCGTCCATCGCCGAAGCGCGGAAAGGCGGCTGATCTCGCCCCGCTATGAGATCTTCGCGAAGCGTGCGTCCCAAGGCATCGCGCAGGCGCACGCTTTCGATTGCCAGAGGGTCTGCGCTTGAGAGAATTGCCGCGCGCGCCTGAGCGACGCTGATCATGACTTGGCCCGGACATAAGAGCCACTCGCGCCGCCATGCTTTTCTGTCAACGTGATGTCTTCGATTGTCATGCTCCGGTCGATCGCCTTCAGCATGTCATAGAGCGTAAGGCACGCCACCGAGACTGCCGTCAGCGCTTCCATCTCGACGCCGGTTTGTCCATTGACGCGCGCGCGCGCAGAGACAGAAAATCCAGGCAATGTTTCGTCAGGCGTGACTTCGACCTTGAGGCTGGTCAAGGCGAGGGGATGGCAGAGCGGGATCANNGCAGAGCGGGATCAAGTCCGAGGTTCGCTTGCCCGCCATAACGCCTGCGATCTCGGCGATGGCGCGCACGTCGCCCTTGGGCAAATCGCCAGCCAATGCGCGCGCTAATGTTTCGGCCTGCATGCGGATGCGACCCTGAGCTCTTGCTTCGCGGCGCGTCGTTTCCTTGTCGCCGACATCGACCATGCGCGCGCGTCCGGCCGCATCGAGATGTGTGAGACGTTCCTTCATCTCAATGCTCCAAGAGGCGCGGCATGATTTCAACCAGGTTGCAGGGCGTGTGGCGGCTATCGAGTTGCCAGCGAATGATCTTTTCCCACCCGTCCCGGCAGGCGCCGTTCGAGCCTGGCAGTGCGAAGATGAACTTGCCCTTGGCGACGCCAGCGCAAGCACGCGATTGCAGTGTCGAAAGGCCGACGCTCTCGAAGCTCAGTAGATGCCAAACCACTGCGAAGCCTTCGATCTCTTTTTCAAAGAGCGGTCGTAACGCCTCTGGGGTGACATCCCGCCCGGTGAGACCGGTGCCCCCGGTCGAGATGATGACATCGATCCCGCGAGATTCGATCCAGCCAGCGACGCGCGCGCGGATTTCGGTCGTGTCATCGCGGACGAGACTCCGTTCTGCAACACGATGTCCGTCACGGACAATGAGGTCGGCCAATAGGGCGCCGGAAGTGTCACTTTCATGGTCCCTGGTGTCGGAGATTGTCAGGAGCGCGACATTGACCGGCTTGAACGGCAAGCTCTCGTCGATCCTGCAGGCATGATCTTTCATTGCGAATGCTCCTCGCGCCGGCGCTGGTCTTCGGCCGTCGGCTCGATCCAGCGGGCGCCGTTTGGGCCGATCTCTCGCTTCCAGAACGGCGCGTCCGTCTTCAAATAATCCATCAGTTCTTCGACGGCGGCGAAAGCTGCGCCGCGGTGTGCGCTGAGCGCCGCAACCAGCACGATCGGTTCGCCCGGCAAGATCGTGCCGAAGCGGTGGACCACCAATAGCTCCGCAAGCGCATGTCGGCCGGCGACGTGTTGTGCAAGCCGACCAATCTCCTTCTCGGTGAAGCCGGGGTAGTGTTCGAGGTCGAGACGCGTGACATCGCCATTTGGCGATGTGCCACGGCAATAGCCGACGAACGTCACGGCAGCACCGCATCCGGCGTTACGCATCGCCGCAAATTGTGCAAGCTCTGTGTCCGGCGAGAACACGTCGGAGGTGATCGCGACTGTGATCATGCAGCGAGAGCCGTGGCCGCGATACCCAAGACGATGCCGAGCACGCGCAGGACGCCGCGTTTATCCAAGCCCTTCAGACTCCAGGTGGTGCCGATCAAAGCGCCAATCATCGCCGCTGCAATGAACCAGGGCAGGTAAGAGGGTAGTGTCGCCACCAGAGAGGAGGCGCGGCCCGCGAGGCCGGCGATGGAGTTAACGACGATGAAGCATGCGGCGATGCCGGTCGCGCGCTGGGGATCTGCCCAGCCAGCAAAAACCAGGAGCGGGGAAAGGTATACGCCTCCGCCTATGCCGGTGAGGCCCGCGAGCGCGCCGAGGCCGGCGCCGGTCGGCAAGGCGATTAGCACCGATGGCGCCTTGCTTGATTTGATTGCGTCGATCGTCGGCCAGAAAAGATAGCGAATGGCGGCGGCGCCGAGCGCTGCGGCCAACAACGGACGATAGATATCTTCGGGTACAGCGATACGCCCCGCAAGAAACGCCGCTGGAATCGCCGTGACTGCGAACGGCCAAAACACCTTCCAATCAAAGCGCCCGGCGCGGATGAAACGCCAAGCGCCCAAGCCCGCGACGAGGATGTTCAGCACGAGCGCCGCCGGGCGAACTTCTTCTGGCGCAAGGCCCGCGAGCGCCATAAGCGCGATGTAGGCGGAGGCCCCGCCATGGCCGACGGAGGAATAGAGCGCCGCGGCCGCTGCGATCGCCAAAGCAAGGATCAGGACGATCTCGCTCATGCTAGCCCCCGCTCAAGGGCGGCATGAATGCAATCTCGGTCGCTGCACTAACGCCTTGCGTGTCTTTGTTGCAGACGACTTGATCGACAACCACGTGGATGCCGCGCTCGCCGATCGCCGCGCCGAGTGTGGCGTCCTCGCCTGCCAGCCAAGCGCGGAGGTCGGCGACGGTCTCGNNCGCGGGCTTGCGCAATCGATCGACCTGAAAATCGTGGCCCTTGGGTCGAAGTGCGATCGCAGCATCGAGTGCCGCGTCGAGGGCGTCGTCGTGTCCGTTCGCGCGTAGGGCTTCGCGCAGGTCAACCGAAGTTTCGTGCCCCAGGCAAAGGTAGAGCCGGCCAGTGCAGGTGAGGCGAACTCTAGAACACGCCTCGCAAAAGTTGTGACTGAGCGGAGTGATGAAGCCCAAGCGGCCGCCTGTTTCTTCCACGCGCACGTAACGCGCCGGCCCGCCGGTTCGGTCGGGAAGATCGGTGAGACGCCAATAGCTCGAGATGTCTTCGCGCACGCTTGCCAAAGAAAGAAACTGATCCGTGCGGTCTTCGTCGATTTCGCCAAGCGGCATGGTTTCGATCAACGTGATGTCGAAGCCGCGACTGTGCGCCCATTTTATGAGGTCGGGAATTTCGTGTGCATTGTCGCGTTTGAGCGCGACGGTGTTGATCTTGACCTTGAGGCCTGCGCGCTCGGCGGCGTCAATGCCGGCGAGCACTTCGGGCAGGCGATCGCGGCGCGCAATATGTTTGAACGTATCGCGATCGAGTGAATCGATGGAGACGTTTACACGGCGTACGCCTGCCGCGAAGAGTGGCTCGGCGAACTCCGCGAGCTGGACGCCATTTGTGGTGACAGTGATCTCGTCGAGACCCGACCCGAGATGTCGTTTCACCAAGTGGAGGAGGTCGAGAAACCCCCGCCGCACCAAGGGCTCGCCGCCGGTGAAACGCAAGCGTCGCACGCCGCGCCCAATGAACGCCGCGCACATCCGATCGAGCTCTTCGATGGTGAGAAGCTCATTACGCGGCAAAAAGCGCATGCGTTCGCTCATGCAATAGATGCAGCGTAGATCGCAGCGGTCGGTGACGGAAACGCGCAGGTACGTGATCGCGCGACCGAAGGGATCTATGAGCGGGTTCATGCACCGCTCTCCAGAGTGGCCAAAGTCTCGACTGTGTTAGCGTTGGCGAACGCTTGCGACTCGTCAAAGTGGACAGGGATCGCGCCAATCTCAGCGAGGAAAGCGCGCACAGCGGGATGTTCGCCGCCTTCGAGCCTCGCGTGCAATGTTTCGTGCACGCCGACGTTCCAAAGTGCGCAGAGTGGATGTTGGCCGGCGTCGGTCACGGCGAAGGCCGCGGGCGCCGTGCCAATGGCGTCCGCAAGCCGCGCGACAAGGTTGGCGGGTAAACAAGGGGCGTCACAAGGGGCGCTCGCTAGCAAGGCAAAGCCGCGCCGGCGCGCCCAAGCCAGACCACTCAAGACGCCGGCAAGAGGCCCGCTCGGGAGGGCAGGGTCATCAAAAAGCACCTCGATGCCACGCTCGCGTGCACGCGCCTCAGCGCCAGAATCGGGGCGCGCGCTGATCGAGAAAGCGGGCAAGTCGGCAAATAATTGGGTGACGCGGTCGAGCATCGGCGCGCCGTCAAAGAGCGCCACGGCCTTCTCGGCGCCGAAGCGAGTGGAGCGTCCGCCCGCGATCAAAAGCCCGCCAATGGTGTCGATCGGGATCACGTCTTTGGCCGGGTATAGTCTTCAATCCAGGTCAGCGCGCGAATGGCGTGCGGCCAGCCCAGCGTGGTGATGGCAAGATAGGCGACGTGGTGAATTTCGTCTGCGCTTAAACCCTCGGCCAACGCGCGGCGCGCGTGGGAATGGGTCGCGCCTTCGGAATCGGCGCCGATGGCAAGGGCGAGCGTGACCAAGCGGCGCGTCTTGGCGTCGAGCGGACCAGCCTCGCCCGCCGCGGCGCCGAGCGCCTGCAACGCTCGCCACAGCTCGGGTTTTTCGCGCGCAATCCGACCCGCGACTCCCGGCAGGCCATCGTCAGCAAGTTCAGATGTCATGGCGTTTGCTTCTCCTCGGCCAAGCAGTCAAAGGCGCCCACTGGAGGAGGTCAACCAAAGCAGGAAGGTTCATCGTGGTTTGGCTCGCGAGAGTTCCGATAGCCAGATCTCAGCGTCTGCTTCAGCAACAATATCGCCTCCGCGCGGGGCGCTATTGTCGATCAGCGGATCGGGTTTTGCCAGGTGCTCCACGGCGGCGATGTTGGCCAGCGTGACGACTGAGCCGTGCACGGTCACGCCGTGCTTTTGCAGGGCGGCAAAGGAGCGCGATAGATTCTCCGGCGTCATGCCGAGGAGCGACGCCAGTATGCGTTTTTCCTGATGCAAGATGACAGTCGAGCCTGAGCTGTCGATGGCGCGCTGCGCCAGCAGATAGTTGGCCAGCCTCTCGGTGCTGTTGCGCAGTTTGATGTTTTTGATGTTGCGCACCAAGCCGCGATAGCAACCGGCTAGGTCGCGCGACACCGACACTGCAAATCGCGGATCAAGACGCATCGCCGTGCGTATCGCATCGCCCGGGATCATAAGAATCTCGCAACGTTCCAAGGTCCGCGCCGACATGAGGGCAGCCGCGTCGAGAACGACGGCGGCAAGAATAAAAGTCGATACAGGCCGCAGGATGGTGAGTACCGTTTCACGGTCGTTCCAAGTGCCGTGAAGCTCAACTTGGCCGTCGAGCAAAACATAGAGAAAGTCCACCGGATCGCCTTCGAGCAGCAGCATGGTCCCGGGCGGGAAACGCTGCACGTGCGCGCCCGCTGTCGCCACGCGGAAGGTTTCGGCCGCAGCGTCGGCGAACAGCGGCAGTCCCTTGATCCGGTCGATGTCGCTTGCGCGCAAACTGCCCTCCAGCAAGCAGCAATGTGGCGCCGTTCAGAGGTCAACGATTTGATGCAGATCAAGCGGGCGAGCCAAGCCAACAATGTTCAGCCAATCGCTTGATAGAACTCAAGTCACAAGACCGACAAAGATCAATTCAGCCAGTTGGCGCCGTGCGCCGCGACGATATTCGATCAGCTTCACCAGCTTGGCTTGATCTGCATCAAATGCTCCCTCCGCGATTGGTGCTGTTGATGCTCCAGCGCGCGCCTCTGCGGGGCTGCTCGCGAAATGGGGCGGTCGACATGGCGTCACTACAAGAGCATCAGATCAAACAGAATGGGGCCGACAGCGCCCTTTGGCTCTCCACCATTGCGTTCACGGCATGCTTTGCCGTTTGGACCATCTTCTCGATCATCGGGATCAAGATCAAAGACGATCTCGGCCTGAACGAAACTCAATTCGGCCTGCTGATCGGCACGCCGATTTTGACGGGATCGCTCATCCGGCTCGTGCTCGGCGTTTGGGCCGAGCAATACGGCGGACGCGTCGTCAATCTCATCGTCATGCTAGCGGCGGCTGTCGCCACCTACTTGGTATCCTACGCCCACACCTACGAGCAATTTCTGATTGCGGCGTTGGGCGTTGGCATTGCCGGCGGCTCATTCGCGGTGGGCGTCGCTTATGTCTCGAAATTCTATCCGCAAGCTCAGCAGGGGACGGCGCTTGGTATTTTCGGCGCCGGCAATATCGGCGCCGCGGTGACGAAGTTCTTGGCGCCCTTTGTGTTGCTGGCGTTCGGTTGGGAAGCGGTCGCGCAATACTGGGCCGCTGGCCTCGTCGTCATCGCGCTCATCTTCTTTGTCTTTACCAAGGATGATCCGGAATTGACGGAGCGGCGGCGCAAGGGTGTGCGTCCGCGTCCGATGCTCGAACAATTCGCGCCGCTGAAGAGCGTGCAAGTCTGGCGCTTCTCGCTCTACTACTTCTTCGTTTTCGGCGCGTTTGTTGCGTTGGCGCTCTGGTTGCCTCGCTATCTTGTTGGCGTTTATGGGCTCGATCTCAAGACCGCGGGCATGGCCGCCGCCGCGTTCTCGGTGCCGGCTTCGCTCTTCCGCGTCTATGGCGGGCATCTCTCCGACAAAGTCGGCGCGCGCCAAGTCATGTATTGGACATTCCTGGTCGGCATTGGCGCGACATTCCTGCTTTCATATCCGCCCACGAGCTACGTGATCGACGGCATTCAAGGCCCGATCTCGTTCCGGTTGGAAACGAACCTGACCGCGTTCATTGTCATCGTCTTCGTGCTCGGCTTCTTCATGAGCTTGGGCAAGGCCGCGGTGTTCAAGCACATCCCGGTCTACTACCCGAAGGATGTCGGCGCTGTTGGCGGCCTCGTTGGCATGATCGGGGGCCTCGGTGGTTTCGTGCTGCCGATTGCGTTCGGCATGCTCAACGATCTCACCGGCATCTGGACGAGCTGCTTCATGCTGCTCTTCCTCATCGTGTCGGGCTCGCTGGTTTGGATGCACTTCGCCATCCGGCAGATGGAGCGCGAGGCTGTTGGCAAGACGCTCGAAACGCTGCCGCAGTTTCCAGAAATGCAGCCGATCCACGAGCCGGCGCAGCACAAGCCGGATCTGGCGGGCCCAATCACCGATTGGCGTCCCGAAGACAAGGCATTCTGGAAGGACAAGGGCAAGAACATTGCCGCGCGCAATCTCTGGCTCTCGGTTCCGGCGCTCTTCCTGTCGTTTGCGGTCTGGATGGTGTGGTCGGTCGTTGTCGCCAAACTCCCCAGCATTGGCTTCGACTACACGACCGACCAGCTCTTCTGGCTTGCCGCGCTGCCCGGCTTGTCCGGCGCGACACTGCGCATCTTCTATTCATTCATGGTGCCGGTGTTCGGCGGCCGGCTCTGGACGACGTTGACCACGTGGTCGCTGCTGGCGCCGGCGCTCGGAATCGGCTTCGCCGTGCAGAATCCGGAAACGCCGTATTGGATCATGCTGGGCCTAGCGTTGCTGTGCGGCCTTGGCGGCGGAAACTTTGCAAGCTCGATGTCGAACATCGGCTTCTTCTTTCCACGCGCCGAGAAAGGCAATGCCCTGGCGCTCAACGCAGGCCTCGGCAATCTCGGCGTCAGCGCCATGCAATTCCTGGTGCCAATTGCCATCACTATGGCTGTGTTCGGCAGCTTTGCCGGCGACGGTCAAGTGACTGAAGCGGGTGGCGTGCTGTTCATGCAGAACGCGGGCTTCATCTGGGTGCCGTTCATTATCGTATCGGCATTCCTCGCCTGGTTTGGCATGAACGACCTCTCAACCGCGCGCGCCTCCTTCGCTGAGCAATCGGTGATCTTCACGCGCACGCACAACTGGATCATGTGCTGGCTCTATACCGGCACGTTCGGGTCGTTCATCGGCTTCTCTGCGGCGTTCCCGCTGCTGACCAGCACACAGTTTCCGAACGTCAATGTGCTTCAGATCGCATTTCTCGGACCGCTTGTGGGCGCGCTGTCGCGCTCGTTCACGGGCTGGGTCTCGGATCGCTTCGGCGGTGCGCGGGTGACGCTCGCCGTGTTCGCGATGATGATGCTGGGAACGATCGGCGTCATCTACTTCCTGGCCAACAAGACGGCGCCTGACGCCTTCACCGGCTTCTTCGCTTGCTTCATGCTCCTCTTCTTTGCGAGCGGCGTCGGCAACGCATCTACCTTCCAAATGATCCCGGCCATCATGCGGAAAGAGATCGCGCGGCTTGCACCGCAGGCCTCCCCCGAAGAGCAGCTTAAGCAAGCGGAGAAGGAATCGGCCGCTATCACCGGATTCACCTCGGCGATCGCCGCCTACGGCGCCTTCTTCATCCCGAAGAGCTTCGGCTTCTCGATCTCCGAAACCGGCAGCGCCACCGCGGCCCTGATTGGCTTCCTCTTCTTTTACGTCTCATGTCTGGCCGTCACTTGGTTCGTCTACGCGCGGCCAAATGGCGTGCTCTTCAATATCGAGAACAAGCGCGCGCGCGACATGACACCCGCGGACGCTGCGGCGCAATAAGGACCGAATCCAATGAGTCATACGCTCGATCGCCTGGCATTCTTCACCCGCAAAACCGAACTCTATGCGAGCGGCCATGGCGTGACGAATGACGAAGATCGTTCTTGGGAGGAGGCGTACCGGCGCCGTTGGCAGCACGACAAGATCGTGCGCTCGACCCACGGCGTGAACTGCACCGGCTCATGTTCGTCGAAGATCTACGTCAAGGGCGGCATCGTCACGTGGGAGACGCAACAGACCGACTATCCGCGCACGCGGCCTGATCTGCCGAACCACGAACCCCGCGGCTGCGCACGCGGCGCTTCATATTCGTGGTACCTCTATTCAGGCAACCGGGTGAAATACCCGATGGTGCGGGGTCGGCTGTTGAAGCTGTGGCGCGAGGCGCGCCAGACGATGTCGCCAGTGCAAGCGTGGGCGTCGATCGTCAACGATCCCGCCAAGCGCAAGACTTACACCTCGATTCGCGGCGGCGGCGGCTTGGTGCGCTCGAATTGGGATGACGTCACTGAACTCATCGCCGCGGCAAACGCTTACACCGTCAAGAAACACGGTCCCGATCGTGTATTCGGCTTCTCGCCGATTCCTGCCATGTCGATGATCTCGTACGCGGCCGGCGCGCGCTATCTGCAATTGCTCGGCGGCGTCTGCGGTTCGTTCTACGATTGGTATTGCGACCTGCCGCCGGCCAGCCCGCAGACGTGGGGCGAACAAACCGACGTTCCGGAATCGGCCGATTGGTACAATTCCGGCTTCATTCTGGTCTGGGGCTCGAATGTGCCGCAGACGCGCACGCCAGACGCCCACTTCTACACCGAGGTGCGTTACAAGGGCGCGAAGTCTGTCGTCATCTGCCCGGATTATTCTGAAGCTTCGAAATTCGCCGATCTCTGGATTTCGGTGAAGCAGGGTACGGACGCCGCGCTCGCCATGGCGATGGGCCACGTCATCCTCACGGAATTCCATCGCGATCGCGAAGTGCCGTACTTCAAGGACTACGTGCGCCGCTACACCGACATGCCGCTCCTGGTGCGGTTGGTGAAGAAGGACGGCCGCTACGTGCCTGAGCGGCTGCTGCGCGCCTCTGACTTCGATGACGCGCTGGCGCAAGACAATAACCCCGATTGGAAGACGATCGGCATTGATGAAGCCACCGGGCGCCCAGTCGTGCCGACGGGCTCGATCGGCTTTCGCTGGGGCGAACAGGGCAAGTGGAATCTCGAAGAGAAGATCGCTGATGGCAGCGAAGTGAAGCTACGCGTCGGCCTCAAAGGTGCGCACGACGAATTGGCTGAAGTGCTATTCCCGTACTTCGCCAACAGCGCATCGAACGGGTTTGCGTCCACCGATCACCCTGACACGCTGATGCGGCGCGTTCCGGTGAAGCGCTTGGCGCTCAAAGACGGCGAGACGCTTGTGGCGTCAGTCTATGATCTCTTCCTTGCAAACTATGGCGTCGATCAAGGTTTTGGCGGCGAGAACATGCCGTCGAACTACGACGACCTCGAACCCTACACGCCCGCCTGGGCGGAAAAGGTGACGACGGTTCCGCGCGAGCAAATCATAGCAGTCGCGCGCGGTTTCGCCGCGAACGCCGAGAAAACCAATGGCAAGTCGATGGTGATCATCGGCGCTGCGATGAACCATTGGTATCACATGGACATGAACTATCGCGGGGTGATCAACCTCCTCGCGATGTGCGGCTGTATTGGCCAATCGGGCGGCGGCTGGTCGCACTATGTCGGCCAGGAAAAGCTGCGTCCGCAAACCGGCTGGGCGCCGCTTGCCTTCGCGCTGGATTGGACGCGTGCGCCGCGGCAGCAGAACTCAACCAGCTTCTTCTACGCGCACACCGATCAATGGCGTTACGAAACGCTCGACGTGAAGGAAATCCTCTCGCCCACGGCGCCCGACGGCGACTGGGGACAGACATTCATCGACTATAACGCCAAAGCGGAGCGCATGGGCTGGTTGCCGTCGGCGCCGGCGTTGAAAACCAATTCGCTCAATGTAGCTCAAGCCGCCGAGGGCGAAGGCATCGATGCGCGCGAATATGTTGCGCGCGAGCTCAAGTCCAAGCGGCTCGAACTGAGCTGCATGGATCCCGACCATCCCGACAATTGGCCGCGCAACATGTTTGTGTGGCGCTCGAACCTGCTGGGCTCATCCGGCAAGGGTCACGAGTATTTTCTGAAGCACTTCCTCGGCACATCGAACGGCGTGCTCGGCAAGGACCTCGGCGAAACCGGTCGGCGCAAACCGGTCGATGTCACCTGGCGCGAGGAGGGACCGGAAGGGAAGCTCGACCTTCTCGTCACCATCGATTTCCGCATGTCGACCACGGCTGTCTATTCCGACATCGTTTTGCCGACTGCCACCTGGTACGAAAAGAACGACCTCAACACGTCCGACATGCACCCCTTCATCCATCCGCTCACCGCGGCTGTGGACCCGGTGTGGGAATGCAAATCCGACTGGGACATCTTCAAAGCCATCGCCAAAGCCTTCTCGGACGTGTGCCCGGAAGTGCTCGGCGTCGAGAAGGATGTGGTGCTGACGCCCATACAGCACGACAGCCCGGGCGAAATGGCGCAACCCTTCGACGTCAGGGATTGGTGGAAGGGCGAGTGCGATCTGATCCCCGGCAAGACAGGTCCGCAGATCAGCGTGGTCGAGCGCGACTATCCCAATCTCTATCGGCGCTTCACCGCGCTCGGGCCGCTGATGAGCAAAGTCGGCAATGGCGGCAAGGGGCTCAGCTGGAACACAGAGCACGAAGTCGAGAATCTGAAAGCGCTGAATGGCGCGGTCTTGGAGGGGCCAACCAAAGGTTTGGCGAAGATCGAAACCGAGATCGACGCCTGTGAGACCATCCTGATGTTGGCCCCCGAGACCAACGGCGAAGTCGCCGTGAGGTCGTGGGCTTCACTCGGCAAGCAAACCGGCCGCGAGCACACGCACTTGGCGCTGCCGAAGGAAGACGAAAAAATTCGCTTCCGTGACGTTGTCGCGCAGCCGCGCAAGATCATCTCATCGCCGATTTGGTCGGGCATCGAGAGCGAGAAGGTCTGTTACAATGCCGGCTACACCAACGTCCACGAATTGATCCCGTGGCGTACGCTGACTGGCCGCCAGCAGCTCTATCAGGATCACCTCTGGATGCGCGCGTTTGGCGAGGGCTTGTGCGTTTATAAGCCGCCGGTTGACTTGAAGACCATCGAACCGGTGCACAATAGAAAGTCCAACGGCGAGAAGGAAATCGTTCTCAACTGGATCACGCCGCACCAGAAGTGGGGCATCCACTCCACCTATTCCGACAACCTGCTGATGCTGACGCTCAATCGCGGTGGCCCGGTGGTGTGGGTGTCCGAAAAGGACGCCAAGCGCGCCGGCATCGAGGACAACGACTGGATCGAGTGCTTCAACGCCAATGGCGCACTCGCCGCGCGCGCCGTCGTCTCGCAGCGCGTCCGCGAGGGCATGGCGCTCATGTACCACGCGCAAGAGAAGATCGTGAACACGCCGGGCTCGGAGATTACCAAGCTCCGCGGCGGCATTCACAACTCAGTCACGCGCACAGTGCTGAAGCCAACGCACATGATCGGCGGCTACGTCCAGCAAGCATACGGCTTCAACTACTACGGCACCGTAGGATCGAACCGCGACGAGTTCGTGATCATGCGAAAGATGAAGAACGTGGATTGGCTCGATAAGCCGCGCTCGGACGTGGAGGGCGGCCAATGAAAGTCCGCGCTCAGATCGGCATGGTCCTGAACCTCGACAAATGCATCGGCTGTCACACCTGCTC
>CXWL01008159.1_pt1 | contig 17914 bp, 18 predicted proteins | sample 590931 | NCBI WGS metagenome assembly CXWL01 (sample SAMEA3498368, study PRJEB10139) | groundwater metagenome | biome: water well; material: biofilm material | place: Germany | collected 2015-04-27 | reverse complement strand
CGCACGGTGTTGAGCCACCGCCGGTATGTCTCTCCCGACGTCGCGGCGGACGTTCGTGAATCGATCGAGCATCCCTGGATGCATCCCGAAGGGTATACCGTTCGGTTGACGCCGCGGCAAGACGAAGTGTTGCGCATGCTGGCCAACGGTCTCACGACAAAAGCGATCGCCGCGGCGATGAACATTTCCTCAAAAACGGTGGAGTTCCATAAGACAGGGATTATGAAAACGCTCGGTGTAAAGACCGCTTCCGATCTCACCAAATTTGCGTTGGCACGGGGGTTGACTGAACTCTGAGGCGCGGCCATCGAATCCGGCCCTCAGGCAGGTCCTGTCGGGACCACCGGTTAGCTGGACTGTTTGGGTGAGGCCGACGGCGTCTCAGGAGGGGCGATGAGCCCGAGGGTGATGGCGTGTTTGGTGAGTTCCGCGGTGGTGCGCACGCCGAGTTCTTTCGAGATTTTGCCCTTGTGAAACTCGATGGTTTTAACCGTTACATTGATCGCGGAGGCGATTTCTTTGTTGGATTTACCTTCTGCGACCAACTGCAGGACCTCTCGCTGGCGTAAACTTAACATCACGGCCGGGGCGGTGGTCGTGGGTTCCGTCGGTTCCTCCGTCGCGTGCAGCGCCTGATCGACGAGACCCTGCGCGACAACCGGAGAAATGTACGTGCGGCCGTTCAGGACTTCCCTCACGGCAAAGAGCAGCTCATCCGCAAGGGAGGTTTTCAACACGTAGCCCCCCACTCCGACCCTGAAGGCTTCGTTCACATAGTGCGGCTCCGCATGCATGGTGAGAATGACAATCTTGACTTCCGGGCAGGATTTCTTCACATGCCGGCAGGCATCCAGCCCATTCAAGAGAGGCAGAGAAATATCGACGAGCGCCAGGGCAGGGCGAACCCGTTCCACCGCTTCGATGAAGCTGCGTCCGTCTGACGGCGTCGCGGCCACACTGTATTCTTTCTCCAAGATCTTGACGATGCCCTCGGCCACCAGGCGGTGATCGTCAGCTACGATGATTTGCGGTTTCATGGTCGTCAAGCCTTTTTGTTCGGGCGTGCGCCGCAATGCTGAAAGGGCGCTCCGTAAAAGGGGTGTAAGCGGCTGCTCATGGAGCGCTCAGCGAGTACGCTACTATATAAGGATGTTCACGCCACTGTCATCCCCGAATTGCAGGGGTGCAGGGATGGATTCCTTACGACATGGTTGCATGAACAGCCTCCCGCGCTCAAGTTCTTGCCGGCGCACTAGGGAGTGCCCAGTGTTGTCGAGGCAAGTTTCAAACCATAAGGCCCTGTTCAGGCAGAGAAATTTCGCGGGGCTTCGCCAGGCGGCGGCGGTCGTTCGCGCATCGTCCTCTGCCGGATCAACCTTCTTAGTCCTGTATCCCGCCCTGACGCATTCGTGTCGAGCCTTGGGGCCACGCCGCTCGCATGTACCGGAGCGCCGGCCGCGTTCCCGAATCATTCAAAACAATGGACGGGTATCTGTCGCTCTGTTAATGTGCGCAACTAATGGCGCTTGTTATTTCTGCAGCGCACCCCGCGGACCCTTTTTCTTACACACGTCCGGCTCTCCCTCGCCGAGCCATGGCGCTTCTCACTCCTGTGCCGGTCTTGATCGCATTCCTGCTTCTGCTCGTGGTCCTTCCCGGCCGGGCGCATTCGTTTACCCAGGGAGAGCTCTATCGTGAGGCGAAAGCCGCGACGGTGCTGATCGTAGGAGTCAACGATGAATCCAATGCTCTCTCGTTCGGCAGCGGGGTGTTCATCTCGGAGGAAGGGCTGGTCCTGACCAATGCCCACGTGGTGGAACATTCCACCCGGCTCTTTGTCTATATCCACAATGAATCCGTCGATCCTTCCGCGACCGTGGTGGCGATCGATACCGACCTCGATGTCGCGGCGCTCCGCATCCATACGAGCGATCCGGTTCCCTTCCTCCCGTTGGCGGCTGAAACGCCGGATGAAGGCACGCCGGCGATTGCGGTCGGGTACCCGCGTGTGCCGGACGTTTTGCAAATGGGCTTGACGCTGCATGCCTCGGTCATTCCGATGACGATCAGCGGGGCAGCCATGGGACGGTCCCGAACGGCCGGGCTGCTGATTCCCTTCGTGCAAACCGTGGGGCTGGTGAATGCCGGCAGCAGTGGAGGGCCGCTGGTGCATGGTGAGACCGGTGAGATCGCGGGGCTCGTCGTTCATACCGTGCCCTATTTAGAGCAGGTCAAGAATGCGGGCGGCGAGCGGCTGGGCTCGGTCATGATGCGGGCCGGCATGAGTTATTCCCTCCCTGTGTCCCGACTGCGGGACTGGTTGCAGAAGAACGACATTCCGTTTTCTACGAAGCAGATACGCGCGGTTTCGCCGGCCCCGCGCGCGCTCCCCACGCGCGCGTTCATCGCCACCGCGCATCTTCTGCATCTGATGGCGGCGGTTCTGCACCAGGATCGAGATCTCCTGGATCTAGCCATTCACCATTATGAATCGGCCCTGCAACTCGAACCGGACCGGCCGGACGTCTTACGGAATCTCGGGCTGGCCTTCGCGGCGAAGGGAGACATGGACCGGGCGCGCACGACGTACGAGCGGGCTTTTGCGCTGGCTCCGGGCGATCCCGTGCTCTTAAGAAATATGGGCGAGCTCCGGGATCGCCTGCGCGATCCGGAAGGCGCGGCGGACTTGTATCGGGCGGCGCTGCGGCACGATGCCTGCCTGGTGAGCGCGTCATTGGGCCTCGGGACGGTGCTGCAAGCACAAGGACATAGGGAGGAAGCGAGGCAGGTTCTCAGGCGCGCGGCGGCCTGCGCTTCGTCTTCATCCGATGCGGTCTATCACGTGGGCCTCGCATTGGAGCAGCAGGGGCTCGGTCAAGATGCGCTGCAGATGTGGGAAGAGTTTCTTGGACAAGCCCCCAGCCCGGCCGCGGTGAATGAGCGGCCCATCCTCGATAAGATTCGTCAACGAGTCGCTCAGCTGCATGTCCAGCTCAGGCTGCCAGACCGCGAGCCCGACGGTGTGCAGACTCCCGCCCTCCCGTAGTCATTTCTCTATCCACTCCAGGACATATTTACACAGTTTCCGCTTAACCGTCCCTTCTTTATAGGCGATCTCCGACTAGGCCTCATCACATTAAAAACTAGGAGCTTTCCGAGGTTCGCCGAATCGTCGGGGAGCCGTAGAGTGACGTATGTGGAAAGTGTGTTCACTCTAACCTTAGGAGGCATCCATGGAATCTATTCCAAAATTCGTCGGTCTTTTGTCGTGTGGCGCCGTGTTGTGCATGGGCTTGTCCCATAACGCATTGGCGGCCAATGAAATGTCAGGCACAGACGCCTCCAAGGGCGGAACAGCCGAGCATCAGAAGAATGATCATCAGAAGGGTGATCAGATGAAGGGCTCGCATTCAGACGGCGGCAAAACGATCACGGGAGAAGTAGTGCGCGTCGAAGGCGACAATTATTTTGTGAAGGGGCAGGATGGGAAAGAAGTGCGTTTGCAGACCGACGCCAACACGCAGAAGACCGGGACTTTCAACCAGGGCGATCGCATTGAAGCGACCATGAACGACCAGAATCGCGCACTGTCGATTCGATCGGCCCGTGGCACTGAGGCCGGGCAGGGCAAAGAATCCGGACGTAAGTCCGACTCAACGAATGAGTCCGGGAAGACCGGCTCCTCCGGTTCTATGGGACACTAGAAGAATCTGTCTCATTGAGGGGGCGGCGGGGGTGCACCTCCCGGCGCCCCCTCTCTCGGGGCGCCCCGGATAGAATCGCGCGCCCTTCGCCGCAAGCTGCACGCACCATCACAAATACAAAGAAAATAGGGCAACATGGCCACAACAGACACACTCCACGCACGGCCGCTCTCCGCCATCTGGGGAAGGATGACGGCCGCGTCGTCTACAAGATTGAGGTCGTGGATGGGAGTAAGACCCACAAAGTCTACGTTGATGCTATGGCCGGGAAGGTAGAGGAAATCCAATAGCCGCAAGTGCGAGGCGTCCCTACGCCACAGCAGCGAAAAAAAAGACGGGAGGGCAGGCGATGAGGCGCTTCTTGTCGAAGGCCGCAAATATGTGCACAGGGTCCCGCGCCGCTTCGTTACCCTTCATTCCACAACATTCCACAGAGATGGGACTATTATGAAGACATTCACCCTCAGCCTCATCGTTTTAAGAGGCATTGCCGCGGCCGGGTTTTTCGGTTGCGTCTTCCTCTCCGGTCAAGCTCTTGCCGCCGCCGGAGCCGTCTCCCCGGCGTCCGCTCAAGCCGATAATACAGAGAAGAACGTTCGGGATAAGGATGACGCGACGCTCACGCCCACCGATCAAACGCAAGGCAGTGGGCATGACGTAGACCTGACCCGGCAAATTCGACAGGCGCTCATGGCAGACAAGACGTTGTCGACGAATGCCCAGAATATCAAGATCGTGACGCTGAGCGGCAGGGCGACCTTGCGTGGACCGGTGAAAAATGTCCATGAGCGAGAGCGCATTCTGACAATGGCCGGCAAGGTGGTCGGGCCCAAGAATGTAGACAATAAAATTGAAACGACCGGTCCGTAGAATCGATCCCATAACCTTCATCGACCAAGGAGCACAAGATGGCTAAAACATCAGTATTTTGTATCGTGAATTCCTATCCGCAGGCGGAGCGAATCGTGGAGAGCCTCAAAACTGCCGGATTCTCGAACACCGACATCTCTGCCCTCTTTCCTGACACCCAGGGGACCAAAGATTTTGCCCATGAAAAGAACACCAAGGCTCCGGAAGGGGCTGCGACCGGCGCCGGGGCCGGGGGGCTTATGGGAGGAGCCGTCGGCTGGCTGGCGGGCATCGGCGCCCTGGCGATCCCGGGCATCGGCCCGTTTGTCGCGGCCGGTCCGATCATGGCGATGTTGGGCGGCGCGGCAGTCGGAGCCACCCTGGGAGGGATTACGGGAGCGCTTGTGGGGATGGGCATTCCTGAGTATGAGGCCAAGCGTTATGAAGGCAAGCTGAAAGCAGGCAACATCCTGATCTCGGTGCATTCGGAAAATTCAGCAGAGACCAGTCGCGCCGAGGCTATTTTTAAGCAGGCCGGCGCGCAGGATATTGCGACATCCAGTGAAGCCGCTGTTGCAACGCTGAAGGTCTGAACCGCGGGGGGAAACCCGGTCCCGAGCGCAGCCGAAAGATTTCGGCTGCGCTCGTCCGGCACGCCCTTCAGATCATGCCCGGGCGGATCATTTTACAGTGGCAAATGTGATGGAACGGTTGAAAGGCCTGAAGCGGGACCCGTGGCGGGATTATTTTACGGTCTCGCAGACACTCACGCGGAAGATGAAAGGCTTGCCGGGAGTGACTGAGTGCACCGGCCGAATGCCGAGGGCGGATAACGAGTAGCTCACACTCAGACGAAGGTTTTACAGCGCAACCCCCCTCCCTGCATATTGCTTTATCGAGCAAATACAGAGCCCCAGAGCTACCCATCCCGGCAGGTTTGTGAGGCCCACGCCATGGATCTCGCGCGCCGTTGCTTCTCTCTCATCTTCTCACCGATGAGCAATTGTGACCAGATCGCCAAGGGTCGTCCAGGCACAGTGGGGACAGTCTTTTAAGCGCAGAGATTTCCGTCATGCAGGCAAGTGCCATAGCGATGGTTCGATCTGGCATCCACGCGTTCATCGGTACGCAATCGACGGATGCCGCCATTCACGCGAGATAACTGAAGGGGTGACGTTATGACGATCGTGGGCTGGATTGTGTTCGGACTCATCGTCGGAGTGGTGGCCAGGTTTGTGATACCGGGGCCGGATCCAGGAGGGGTGATTCTGACGATTCTATTAGGCATCGCGGGCGCGCTCCTCGGAGGATTCATCGGCCGCGGCTTAGGATGGTATGGAGAAGACGATCCGGCAGGCTTTTTCATGGCTCTGCTCGGCGCCATTCTGATTCTTGTGGTTCGCCGGAAATTCGCGGGCCCGGCGCGAGCCTAGTCATCGAAAGACACCGTTGAGGAAGAACACTTTCTGCAAGGCGGACGTGATGAAACTATTAGGGATGGCGCTCGCGGTGCTTTCTATTTGGACTACCGTCGCGCTCGCTCCGGCTTATGCCGCGCGCGATAAGAGCGGCGTACTGAAGGCCAGCAACCTGATCGGCGCACCCGTCCAAGNNCAAGTATTTTGCCGTGCCGTGGAACGCGCTGAGCGTGAGTGAGAACCAGAAGTATCTCGTCCTCGACGTGAGCAAAAAAGTCCTCAAAGATGCCCCGGGTTTCCCCAAAGACCAGTGGCCGGATATGTCGAATCAGGAGTGGATAGGGACGGTATACCGATTCTATGACCTGGCGAGTCCTGAAGAAGGAAGAGAAACCACACGCAAAACCAAGAGCGTGATCCAATCGAAATAACAGGCTGCGCAAGGCTTCCGACAGGCTCGGCGGTGGAATCGATGCCATGGCATGCCGAAGTCGCGGCCGGCCGCCTCAGGTGTTTCTCGGCGACATCGAGTGGACTTACGCGCAGGTAGGCAGGAGCTCAGGCTGTCGTTACGTGATTGGGGAGAAGGACCGCGATGTTCACACTCAATATTAACGGCGAGGGTCATGACGTCAATGTCCCGGAGGACATGCCATTGCTCTGGGTTTTGCGGGATGTGCTTGGCATGACCGGCACGAAGTTCGGCTGCGGTATTGCCCAGTGCGGTATCTGCACAGTGCATGTGGACGATCAGCCGATGCGATCGTGCGTTTTGCCTGTTGGGTCTGTCAGAGGAAAGAAGGTCGTGACCATCGAGGCGATCGGCCGGACACCGATCGGGGCGAGGGTACAGAAAGCCTGGCTGGATCTGGAGGTGGTGCAGTGCGGATATTGTCAGCCTGGCCAGATCATGTGCGCGGCAGCGCTGCTGGCTGCCACACCTCAGCCCGACGATGCCGACATCAACGCGGCCATGTCCAGTGCGATTTGCCGTTGTGGAACCTATGTGCGAATACGCGCCGCGATTAAGCGAGCGGCGCAGCCTTCCTAGGTACATTTGTAAGGCCACTCAGTATGGATGTTGAACGCCCAGTGAATGAACCGAAGCGCGATCCAGAAGCCGTGGCCGGGGGGAGTATTTCCCGTCGTACGTTCCTGAAGGCGAGCGCGGTCGCCGGCGGAGGCCTTCTCTTGAGCTTTCTGCTCCCTGGGATGATCGGGAGTAGGGACATGGCCGGGGCGACGACGGCAGAGCCGTTCATGCCCAACGCATTCATCCGTATAAATCGTGACGGCCGCGTCACCCTGATCATGCCCTATGTCGAAATGGGGCAGGGCACCTACACGTCGATTCCGATGTTGATTGCCGAAGAGTTAGAGGTGGACCTTGCGCACGTCTCTCTCGAAGCGGCTCCCCCCGACGAACGGCATTATGCCAACTCGATTTTTCACATTCAGGCCACCGGCGGCTCGACCTCCGTGCGAGCTTCATGGGAACCGCTCCGCCGGGCCGGAGCCACCGCGCGCCTCATGCTCCTGTCCGCTGCGGCAAAAACATGGAAGGTGGATCCATTATCCTGCCGCGCGAGGAAGGGCGAGGTGGTCCATGTTACGAGCGGCCGCAGGCTCGCCTATGGAGCCTTAGTCGATAGGGCGGCGAAGGTACCCATGCCCAGTCACGTTGTGCTCAAGGACCCCAAGGACTTCACGCTCATTGGTACCTCAGCCAAACGTCTCGACAGTCCCGACAAGGTCAACGGTACGGCGCAGTTCAGCATCGACGTCAAGGTTCCCGGCATGAAGATCGCCACCGTCGCAGCTTGCCCGGTGTTCGGCGGCAGACTTGCCGCTGTCGACGAGAGCAAAGCCAAGAAGATCGAGGGTGTCCATCAGGTGGTGCGGCTCGACCATGCCGTGGCGGTGATTGCCGACCATATGTGGGCGGCCAAGCAGGGGCTGGCCGCGCTCGACATTGAGTGGGACGAAGGCCCCAACGCCAGGCTCAGCACCTCCGACATTGTGCAGCAGCTCGAAGCAGCCCTATTGAGGCCTGGCGTGATCGCACGCAAGGACGGTGATGTGGCCAAGGCCATGGCCGGCGCGGCGCAGCAGGTCGAGGCGGTGTATGAGATGCCGTTCCTCGCACATGCGACGATGGAGCCGGTGAATTGCACGGTGCACGTCCGCAAGGACGGCTGCGATGTGTGGGTCGGCACGCAGGTCCTCGCGCGTGCACAGGCGACCGTCGCCGAAGTGACCGGCCTGCCTGTAGAGAAGATCCGGGTGCACAATCAACTCTTGGGCGGCGGGTTCGGCCGGCGGCTGGAGGTGGACTTCATTACCTTGGCCGCGCAGATTGCGAAGCAAGTCGAGGGTCCCGTGAAGGTGGTGTGGACGCGGGAAGAAGATATTCAGCACGACGTGTATCGGCCCTACTACTACGACAGGATGGCTGCCGGTCTCGACGACGAGGGGATGCCGGTCGCATGGACCCATCGCAGTACGGGGTCATCGATCTACGCGCGATGGCACCCGCCGGCATTCAAGGATGGACTCGATCCGGATGTATTGGAAGGCGCCGCGAAGCCTCCGCCGCCCTATGCCCTGCCCCACATGCTGATGGAATATGTGAGGCAAGAGCCTCCCGGCATTCCCACCGGGTTTTGGCGCGGTGTCGGGCCGACCCACAACGTCTTCGTGGTCGAGAGTTTTATCGACGAGTTGGCGGCGGCGGCGAAGAAAGATCCCGTGGAATACCGGCGCGCCCTGCTTGGCCCATCTCCACGTGCCCAGGCGGTACTCGATCTGGCTGCGGAGAAGGCGGGTTGGGGGCGGTCTCTGCCGGAAGGCCATGGCCGCGGCGTGTCGGTTCAGTTTGTATTCGGCAGCTATGTGGCCCAGGTCGCCGAAGTCCAGGTTGCCAAGAACGGGGAAGTGCGCGTGATACGTGTCGTGTGCGCCGTGGACTGCGGTGTGGTGGTCAACCCGGACACGGTGAGGGCGCAGATGGAAGGTGGCATTATCTTTGGCCTCACCGCCGCACTCTTCAGCGAGATCACGTTGAAGAATGGCCGCGTCGAGCAGAGCAATTTCAACGACTACCGTATCATGCGGATCAACGAGGCACCGGCGATCGAGGTGTACCTGGTGGAGAGCGCCGAAGCGCCGGGCGGCATCGGTGAGCCCGGTACCTCGGCAGTGGCGCCGGCATTGACCAACGCGATTTTCGCGGCGACCGGTAAGCGGATACGGAAGTTGCCGGTCACCCGCGTGGAATGACGTGTCGGATGGCGGAGGAGGGTGCTGTGAAGGGCTTTAGTCGTACGCATCGGTTCGTCCTTCTCGGACTGTTGCTCATTACAGCCNNGATCGGGCGGCTCGCGGCGAGTATCTCGCACGCGCCGCTGACTGCATCGGCTGCCATACGACTCCTTTCGGCAAGCCATTTGCCGGGGGACGGGCGTTCACGTTGCCGGTCGGCACGCTCTATTCGACGAACATTACGCCGGACAAGAAAACCGGGATCGGCGAGTGGACCGATGACGAGTTTGTCCATGCGATGCACGAGGGCATCGGACGAAACGGCAAGCGTCTGTATCCTGCGTTTCCCTATACCGCCTATACCCTGCTCGCGCGAGAGGATGTGCTGTCGATCAAGGCCTATCTCTTCAGTCTCAAGCCGGTCCGGCACGTGCCACCGGACAATGCCCTGTGGTTTCCGTTCAACCAGCGATATCTGATGTGGTTCTGGGATGTGCTCTACAACCCCGCGCAGCGTTTTCAGCCGAACATCGATCGCGCGCCGGCGTGGAATCGGGGCGCCTATCTGGTCGAAGCGCTCGGACATTGCGGAGAATGCCATACGCCGAGAACATTGCTCCAGGGGCTGGATGCCCGCAACAAGTTCGGGGGCGAGATGATTGAGGGATGGAAGGCCTACAACATGACGTCCGACCGACAGTCCGGGATCGGCGCCTGGTCCGACGATGAGCTCGCAGACTATCTCTCACGTGGGCACGCCAAGGGACGCAGTACGGCGGGGGGACCGATGGGCCTTGTTCTGAATAACAGCCTCCGTTTCCTGACAGGCGACGATATCAGGGCGATGGTGGTGTATCTGAAAACCGTTCCGCCCATTCATGAGCCGGGCGATCTTGCGGTCGTGCAAGAACGCCCCGCTGCAACACGACCACAGGTCGGGATGAAGGGCCCGCAGCATTCCGCTACCACCGATGGGGATCTGGGCCTCCGGGTGTTCGAAGGCGCCTGTGCGAGCTGCCATCATTGGAACGGCAGCGGCGCCCAGTCGCCCTATGCCGATCTCCTCGGCAATCGAACCGTCAACGATCCAACTGGGGTCAATCTGACGCAGGTCATCCTGCATGGATCCAGCCTCGAGTTTCCACTAAGCAACATGTTCATGCCCGCGTTCGGCAGAGCCTATTCCGACGCGGAAATTGCCGCCGTGGCGAACTACGTAACCGGTCGATTCGGCGCCCGCGCTTCGACCTTGACGCCGGATCAGATCGCCAAACGGCGCAAGGAGAAGTAACGACAGCTTCGTGCTGGAAGAAACGCCGTCCACGTAGGCTCCGCGATGCTGGACCGGAGGACGTATGTGGCAAGGAGGAATGTGAACGAGCTGCAGTCGATCATAGAGGCCCATGGTGCCATGGCACAGCGAGGTCTGCAGATGGCACTCGCGACCGTTGTCAACGTCGCGGGATCCGCCTACCGGCGGCCCGGCGCGCGGATGCTGATCGCAGCCGACGGCCGAACGGTCGGTTCGGTAAGCGGCGGCTGCCTTGAGCGCGATGTGCTCAACCATGCTCAGCGGGTGCTGCAATCGAACGAACCCAGGGTGGTCACCTACGATGCGATGTCTGGCGATGACATCGTCTGGGAATTCAATCTCGGCTGCAATGGGATTATAGACGTGCTCATCGAGCCTCTTCCCACCAGGGGAAACGTAGACGTGCTGGCTTTCCTTGCCGACTGTCTCTCTCTGAGGCACAGAGCGATTATCGCAACCCTGTTTGCTGTGGAAGGCCCTATGAAGGCGACGATAGGCAATCGGTTACTGTTGAGCGAGCAGAGGCCCGCGATCCATGACATCGGGAATGATGCTCTGGTGGAAGCGATCGGGAACGACTCCCGGCAGGCGCTTGCAGACGGTCGTTCGACAATCAAGAGGTATGAGCTGGCCGCAGGTTGCGCTCAGGTGTTCATCGAGATTGTTCAGCCACCGGTCCCCCTCATAGTGTTGGGCGCGGGATACGATGCGGTACCTGTTGTCCGGCTTGCGAAGGAATTGGGGTGGCACGTGACCGTGGTCGATCCTCGCCCAGGTCACGCGATCCGGACGCGGTTTCCCTTAGCGGATGCGCTGATCATCTGCCGGCCGGAGGAGGTCTGTAAGCGCATTCCGTTAGATCGAGGCACAGTCGCGGTGGTGATGACCCATAACTTTCTTCATGACGCCGAACTGCTGAGGGCGCTGATCCCGTCGCCGCTGCTATACCTCGGTCTGCTCGGGCCCAAACAGAGGGCTCAGAGACTGTTGGACGGAATTCAGAACCAAGGCACCGTGCTGAGCCAGAGCCGCCTCGCCCTCATCTATGGTCCCATGGGTCTCGATATCGGAGCGGATACTCCTGATGAGATCGCGCTCGCGGTCATCGCCGAGATTCAAGCCGTTCTCACAGGCCGGCTGGGCGGGATGCTGAGGATCCGGGAGGGGCCTCTGCATGAGGAGCGCCACGGCGTTGAGGTGATTCCCGTATCAGGAACCATACAAGGAGCGCTGTCTTGTGGCCATGCGTATTAACGAAGCCAGCAATGCGCTGGGTATCAGAGGGGAACGACGTGGTCCGTCCACGGCCATCATTGTCCTTGCTGCGGGGGCGTCGACACGTATGGGGAGACCCAAGCAGCTGCTCATCTATGACAGCCATACCTTATTGCGGCATGCCGCATCGGTGGCCGTCGAGTCTCGCTGCGGACCTATCTTCGTGGTGCTGGGGGCGTATGCGAGCCGGCTCCATCGCGAAATCAGCGATCTGCCGGTACGATCTGTCCTGAACGAACGGTGGGCCGATGGCCTGGGGTCGTCGATCCAGGCCGGATTGGCGGCGCTCACTACATCAGATGGTTCAACGGGAGACGCCGGGGCTGTGATCTTGATGCTGTGCGACCAGCCTTACGTGACTGCTGCCGTCATCAACAACCTTGTCATGGCCTATCATGCGACCGGCAAAGGGATCATCGCTTCGGAGTATGGCGGAGCTTTGGGCGTGCCGGCGTTGTTCGGGCGCGAGCATTTTATGGAACTCTCGACAATGAGCGGCGCAGCCGGGGCGAAACGCCTCATTGCCGCTCACGCTTCTGAGGTTGTGCCTATCCCGTTTCCCAAGGGCATGACGGACATTGATACAGCTGAAGACTACGGGCAGCTACAGCGGGCCATGGCGCAGGAGTCTCTCTAGCCTAAGGCCGGCGAAAGGTTCTATTCGGTGAGGCCTGCACGATGACGTCTAGGTCAGGCTGCGCGAGCTCGGACGGGATCGATCGGTCTCAACTGAGCAATTGTGATCAGACGACAGGCTGTCGGCAGTTTAGCCTGGCAGTCTAGTCATTGTGTCCAACAACCAGTGCTTGCGCACCCACAAAGGAGATCGGATTATGAAAAAGATAGCTATGGTATTCATCGGGATGGGATTGGTGAGCCTTCCATTCGGCATGTCTGCGCATGCCGAAATGAAGCCGGACAATCTTGCAGCTGCAAGCGAGAGCGGGTCGCCGAATCCTCGGGGAGCGACGAAGGCCGGCGAGACGGATATGACCAACACCAAAGGCGAAGCAGGCGGTATCCCCAGTAAGTATACGATCATGCCGATAGCCCGAGGGAAGAAGGTCGAAGTCAATAGTGACATGATCGGCGACACGGTGAAGAATCCCAAAGGTGAGGAGCTGGGTAAGTTGGAACAACTCATCATGGACTCTGAGACCAAACGCATTGAGTACGCGATGATCTCAATCGGCGATACCGGCCAGATGAAGGCCTACCCCTGGAGTTCGTTCAAGGTGAACAAGGAGCAAGGCAACGTGGTGCTCAACGTGACCAAGGAACAGCTCGGCATGAAGGCGACCGATCTCTCTCCGGATATTTCATCGCTGCAAGACCAATTACAAACGTTGCGAGACAGCGAGGCACGGAAGGGCGCACGCGAGGGACAGAATTTTGGCGACCGCGGCGCCGGCGGCCCGCAGGGCGAAACCTCCAAGGGCGGGGGCGGGGCGGAACGATCGCCCGCAGCCAACAAGTAACGTCCGTGTCAAGTGCCGGCGCTCCTTCACTTCCGTTTCGTGAACGGGGAAGGGGCGCTGGCTTTCTTATAGCGGCGTGATGGAACGTCGTCAGACAAGAGCAACGGATCACCCAAGCCTCTCACATGGCCGGCCCGATGGCTCCCAGCGCCTCTGAAGCCTCCCCAAATGCATCTGATCGTCGTTGAGCTTGTCCTGGTAGGAAACGGCCCGTATGGATTTGCGATCGGGACATCCGTTCTGGCTCCTGAAAAATGGTCTCCTGTCTGATTATCCATCGCTCAAGCACGATGAGTGCTGCGAAGTCGCCGTCATCGGCGGCGGGATCACGGGGGCGTTGGTGGCGCACGGCTTGGTGCAGGAAGGCGTGGAGACCGTCCTGGTCGATACCAGAGATATCGGGGCCGGGAGCACGGCTGCCAGCACCGCTTTGCTGCAATATGAAATCGACACGGAGCTTCATGAACTCATTGGCTCGGTGGGGGAGGTGCACGCGGTACGCAGCTACCGGCTTGGCCTGGAAGCCATTGATAGGGTGGAGCGTCTCTGCGGCGAACTGGGGGACGAGTGCGGGTTCGAACGGAAATCCAGCCTCTATCTTGCCAGCCGGAAATCGGACGTATCAAAACTCCGGAAGGAATGTGAGACGCGCAAGGCCTTTGGTTTTCATGTGGAGTATTTGGACGCGAAGAAGATCGGTTCGCGCGCGTCGTTTGCCGCTCCGGGGGCAATCCTGTCCTATGGGAATGCGCAGGTCGATCCGTTTCGATTGACGCATCGGCTGATTCAAGCCGCGAGGCAACAAGGACTCCGGGTCTACGACCGCTGCAAGGTGTCTAAGGTGGAGCCTTCCGGCGGGGGTGTCGTCCTGCACACGAAGCCGGGTTTTCTAATCCGCGGACGACGGGTCGTATTCGCGACCGGCTACGAATCCCAGCGATATCTGAAGCAGAATGTCGGCTCCCTCAAAAGCACGTTCGCGTTGGTGAGTGAGCCGTTGGATCACTTTGACGGATGGCCGGACCGCGCGCTGATCTGGGAGACGGCGCGGCCGTATTTCTATCTCCGCACCACGCCGGACGACAGAGCGATCATCGGCGGAGAAGATGTGCCCTATGCCACAGCGCACAAGAGCGAGCAGCTGATTGCCAGAAAGACCCGAACGCTGCAGCGCCGCTTCAGCGCCATGTTTCCGCGACTCGATATAGAGGTGTCGTACACCTGGGCGGGTACGTTCGGCGAGACCAAAGACGGCCTGGCGTACATCGGCCGGACTCGGGAGTTTCCGCATGCCTATTTTGCGCTCGGGTACGGCGGCAACGGCATTACATTTAGCGTCATTGCGGCGAAGATCATCACCGACCTTCATCTCGGCCGACCGAGTCCTGACGCCGACATTTTTCGGTTCGATCGATGAAGGCGCGCCGATTGCCGAAGCAAACCGGAACGGCCTCACGATGACACGGTGTTGGAAAATTCCGTAGCTGGGCTTGCCGCGGATCCCCGCACCGCGATGGTCTTCGTCTGGAGCTATTTGACCGATGGTAATGCGGCCTACACCTTGGTTCGAGTGACCGTCAATGACCTCATTATGCTGCGGCTGTTTGCCCCGATCATCGGGTTCCTGGCGATCAGGGCGTCCTCGCTGACGGTTCCATTTAGTGTCCTCGTGTATTCCGTGGTGGCTTTTATTGTGATTCCTCTGGCCACTGGTACCCTGGTTCGGGCGTGGCTGATTACCCGACTCTGGCAAAACTTGGTTCGAACAGAAACTTCTGATTAGCATTGCTCCTGACGCCCCCTATGCATATCTGCATTTCAGGCGGAGCCCGGTGCGCGTATCCGACAGGGTCTCCTCCCGATCGCTCGACCGGTTTAGTCAATCCTGTTAGAGTTGCCATGCGCGACGGTTCCCCTTTGAAATCCATCGGTACTAACCGGTCTACAATATTTCCATGTCCAGTCCAGAAATTAATCCAATGGCCAGGGCCGATATTGCCATCGTCGGCGCCGGCGCAGCCGGTCTCGCCGCCGCAATCTTTTCCGGAGAAGCGGTCGGACCATCCGGCTCACAATCGATCGTCCTCCTTGATGGGGCCAAGACCATCGGAGCAAAACTTCTTGTGTCCGGCGGGGGCCGCTGCAACGTCACGCATGAAGTAGTGGCACCGACCGACTTCTTCGGCAATCGCCGCATGATCAAGAATGTGCTGGCAGCGTTTACTGTTGACGCTACGATCACGTGGTTTGCCTCGATGGGTGTTGAACTCAAGCGAGAAGAGACCGGAAAGTTGTTTCCCGTCACTGATAGGTCACGAACCATACTGAACGCGCTCGTTGAGCGTTGTCGCGAACTAGACGTGGTTATTCTTCCAGACCATCGAGTGACCAAGATCGACCGTCTTCCTGATTCGAGGGCGGGATTTGTTGTCCACCATAGTCATGGAGTTCTGAGGGCGAGTCGGGTGATTTTGGCCACTGGAGGCCGATCGATTCCCAAGTCAGGGAGCGACGGGTTTGGCTATGAATTGGCTCGGCGGCTGGGACACCACGTCACGCCGACGGTCCCGGCGCTTGCGCCACTCGTGCTGGATGACCGCATGTTTCACAAGAATCTCTCGGGTCTCTCGCAGGAGGTCGAACTCACCACGGTTGTAAAGGGGAAAACGCTCGATGCTCGGAGCGGCAGCTTGCTCTGGACGCATTTCGGGATCAGTGGGCCGGTCGTGATGGATGCCAGTCGGTTTTGGTGCTTGGCGCAGGAGCAGGGAGAGCCGGCCGAGGTCTACGGCAACTTTTTGCCTGGACAGAATCAGGAGCAGGTGCGGCAGTGGTTTGTGGAACAGGCACGAGACAATCCTCGCCGTTCACTTGGAAAGACCTTCGCCCAGCGGCTACCTCAGCGATTCACCGAATCTCTTATTCAGCATGCCGGTTGCGATAGCCAGACCGCCATTGCGCAACTGCCGAAAAAGGATCGGGAGCATCTCCAGTCTCTGCTGACGAAGTGTCCATTTCCCATCGTGCAGGATCGGGGATGGAACTATGCAGAGGTGACGGCTGGCGGGGTGCCGTTGGAAGAAGTGAGTTTTCGCACGATGGAATCGAAGCTGGTGCCGGGGCTCTATCTGGTTGGGGAAATCCTCGATTGCGATGGGCGTATCGGCGGGTTCAACTTTCAATGGGCCTGGGCCACGGGACATCTCGCCGGGCAAGCGGTCTGTCGGACACAGGTCTAGCAGACCGATAGCGCCGATCCAAAACCATCAATGCATGACGCGGTCTATTTGGGATTTCAGCAAGACGACACAGTCAAGGCGTGATCTCAGCCGGAGCGGGAACCGGTAGGGACGCGTCACTCGCAGGATCGGCAGGAGGCAACTGTTCCGCAACGGAGGCAGGTCCTGCGTGTTCCATGGAAGATGGCGTAGGGGATTCCGCCTGAGGCGGAAGGAGTTTTTGCACCGGATATTGTTTGGCCGGTTTCGTTGTTGGAACAAGAGTCTTCGCCTGTTGCGCTCTGAGAGCAGCCTTCGCAGTTTTGCCTTCCAACTTCTCGAGAAGCGCTGTGAGATTGGAATCACGGTGAATTCGTGCTCTTGCCCGTTTCAGATGCGGAACGGCACCCAGGTGACGTCCCTTGTCTATCAGCAGTTCGGCCAGCGCGAGATGAGGGAACGGGTCATCCGGTACGATCTGCGTGACCCCTTCAAGGAATTGGAGCGTGAGGGATGGATGTCGGAGTCCCCAATAGGCCTGCGTGAGATTCAAGAGGGCGGTTGGATTGCGCGGTGCCAGTGCCACCGCTTGTTTAAAGGCTTTGACTGAGACCACGATCCCGCCGAGTTTTTCCTGTTGCACGCCAAGATTGTTCCACAAGGCCGCCATATAGGTTTTGTCCCGTGCTGGTGCATGCGGCTTTTCGCTCAGTGTGCGCAAGGCCGACTCTCCCAGCTTGTACTCGCCCCGATCAAGGTCATCACGAATCTGTTGGTGGGCGGCACTTGGAGCCTCGCCGAATTCGATGAGCCGGGTCCGAGGGATGTCTTGCGGCGGAGCCGGCTCAACCAGCGCCGGAGGGAAATTGGGCGTGGCATCGATATTCGTCGCGGGCAACGATGCGGGTACGGGCACCGGTGTCGTCGGGGGCTGTGTCCAGATGTGGTAGAAGACAAACGCTCCTAACAGCACAGCCAGGATCCGCAATGTGGATGAAATATCGCGACGGTACACAAACCCTCCTTCGCACGTCTACAATATTTGCATGGGGTATGAAATCGTCCAAGAGTATTTACGATTGTTGATCTCTCTCACCAAAGGGAGGACGAGGGAGGATACCGAACGCGATACAGAGGGGCGGAGGTCAGAGTATGACCCGGCTGTGGAACTTGGCATTCAGCTTGACTGACGACCAAACACATTTATAGTGAGTTGCGAGAGCCTGTGTCTGTTGACGGAGGCCTTCGGGGCAGATGTGATGAGGCGAATGCAGTAAGACGCGCACGCGTTGTCCTCGCTCATATGGCCTCGCACTGTGGGGAAGGGATCGTTTACGATGGCTCGCCAACTCACTTGTCCACAATGCCAGAAGGATACGGTCTTGCGGTTACGCCCACA
>CXWL01019632.1_pt1 | contig 17915 bp, 19 predicted proteins | sample 590931 | NCBI WGS metagenome assembly CXWL01 (sample SAMEA3498368, study PRJEB10139) | groundwater metagenome | biome: water well; material: biofilm material | place: Germany | collected 2015-04-27 | reverse complement strand
TAAGGAGCTTAATGTCGCAAAAGATATACTTAGCGACGAAACAAAATTTGTCAAAATATAGCTTTGTTGAGGGATATTTTGACAAAATTTACCTTAAAATCAAACAGCCCGCGTGATTGATTAATTCGCGGGCTTTTTGCGTATGGAAGCCTACAGATGAGAGAAATAAGAACTAACTTATTACCTTAACCTTTCCCCGTCTCTTGTCTGTAGACTCCCTTGTACAAGAGGGGAAAGGTCGATATTAATAATCAAATTATTTTATTTCCATGCAGGATGAAGATTTTGAAATTATTCCGATAAAAGACGAATCGGAACATTCGTCCTGCAATGGAGGAGAAGAAAATAAATTAGAAATAATAAAATTCTAGTCCATTGCTGTTGCTTGTGGCTGAAAAGCCGATCATGCCTTAGGCGCGATGTTTACCGCCAGGCAACAGTAAATGGGCTGGAACTACCGTGGCAAAACAAAGAATCGTTAACACTCGATTTTGGGATGATTCGTATGTGATCAACCTGACACCAACAGAGAAATTGTTATTTCTTTATCTTTTAACCAATCCACTTACAAACATCTGTGGTGTCTATGAGCTTCCAGTTCGAAGGATAGTTTTTGATACGGGAATTGAGGAAAAGGATGCAATGGAAATATTAAATAAACTTGAAGCTTCAGGAAAAGTAATCTACCAAAATGGCTGGATCGGGATGAAAAATTGGATCAGGCATCAAAATCTCAAAAATAGCAAGATCAGACAAGGAATTCACTACGAATTGAGAAGCGCTCCGAGAGATTTAGTGGATAAGTTAGGTATAGATGACTCATCCATAGGTCTCGATGAGTCATTGCATCTTAATCTTAATTCTAATACTAATCTTAATCCGAATCTTAAGATTTCTTTAGAAGAAGTCTTTGGGAATGTGAAGAGAATAGGAGGGCAGATAGACAAGTGAGGCACGCCTTTTGTTCTGGAACACAAACTTTTTTTTGGTATCCTGTTCAGTGACGAACCATATTGAATAATGGGTTGGTTAATGGCGCACAAAATAATGTGCTGGTTTCCCCCTTGGAGAACCCCTTGGGTTTTCTTCACCTTCGTAAATGCGTAAGCATTTACCCGGTGGTACAAGTGATGATTCTTTTAAAAATTTATCTCAACATAAATGGGCACGTTTTTGTTTAAATTTTTTTAGAAAATCTGATAAAATCTCATTTTTCCCCTTCATTTTTTCCACGTCAAGGAGAAAGGAAGGAAGGATTGACAAATTTTTTGGGGTGTGATTTGATTAAGTGAAGGATTTTATGCTCTTTGGAAAAAGTATGTTTGCACTCGATTCTTTTGTTAGCGGGCTACGGACTCAGTACATAAGGTAGTGAGCCGTAACTGCTAATAAAGGAGAGAGATATGACGGGTGATGCATATAGTAGAGATGAGATAAATAAGAGGGTTATGGCAATAGAAGAGGATGAAGTACTTCAAAAACTGATAGTTGCTATGTTAGCAGCATATCCAGCATATCGTAGATTGAAAAAGTTTTACAAAAAAGAATTCAGTAGAGATCTACATACTCGAGATTTTTGTTTTGGTGCAACACCGATAGAACGCAGAGAAGCGTTTCCTTTTTCAAGGGCTCTTAGCATATTCTTTGGTCTTAGTCCAGACGTAAGTCATCCTCTTTTTTATGAATTAGCTGGGGAAGCATTTTCATTCGAAAAGGAAGAATTATATAAGGTTTTCAAAGAAGCTATTGTTAATGTCAAGCTTAAGAAGTAATACTTAATCCTAAAGATGTCTAGTTGCTGTTTGACTAGACATCTTTTTTATTTAAAAATGCCTTGAGTAATACACCGAGGTTTTTTTCTGGGAGAGATCTGATTTGCTTTAAGCGTTTAATGATTTCTTCTATCTTTTTGGGATTTTCTTTATTAAATGTGTAGAGCTTCTGAATAAAGTTTTGGGAATCAACATACTTCAGTAATGGGTCAAGCAAAACATCGGGATATTTTTCTAACATTGCCACAATTTCCAACAGCGTGGTTATCTGCGCTGCCATTAATCTTTCCATATCATTTCGACAAAATTTGATGTAATCGTAAAGAGTTTGTCCGCTCTCTAATTGTATGAATTTTCCTTTAGCAAGCAAACAATCGATATTACATAATCTAATTATTTTTTTATCTCGTATCCACACAACTATTTTACCCGCACCTTCTTTAGCTAAAATATTTTCGAGAAAAAGTACACTGGCAGAAATATGGTTATCAAGGGATATCTGTTCTAGATGTTTCAGTGCCCAATGTAAAGGTGCAAAAAAATGACAATTATCAAAGCGTTTGATAAATAAATCAGAGCATTTTTCTATTGTCTTTCTCGCCAGATGACGAATTGAATCTCGCACATCATTAGGCACTCTTCTACCTATAATCAGTTTGTCGTAACCCCTTTTCGCTATAAACTCATTTTCCCGATCTGTTATGCTCCATATCTTTTCGTTTTCTTTCCTAATTGCTGCTTTTTCCGAGAGTTGATAGGAGTTCCTCACAAAACTATTCCTCAAGTCTTCTGAAATAACCCCTAATTGTAATTCACTTGTGAATTTGAGAGAGAGCTTAAAAAGATACCCTGTATAAACATTTTTCAATATCTCCCATAACTTGGTTAATACATCTAAGTTTATCTCCAGTGGCCGATTAAAATCAGCTATTATCATGTCGATATCTAATTTCATAACACATTTCCTAGCAAGTAACGGCTCAAATTTATAAATACCCCTTAGAAGTGACACCTTACTGTTTAGGCCCGATTTCTTAGTAGTCAAATTTTCAAGGGCGGGCAGATTGCACTTCTCCATCAGTATTCCAATCACTTCATCATCAATGAGTTTAGATTTTGTTTCATGGTCTAAGCACGATAGATTTCTTATCGTACGATCCAATTCTTTTCCTAGATGTCTTTCTATAAGAAATTTTTTTATGATACTTTGAAATTCAACTTTTTTACATAAGTGATCCCATAACTCAAAATGATAGAAATGAGAAAGAGGGGAGATTATTCTGTAAAGATTCTGATAGTGAAGAGCCGCATAATCTATGATTGGTTTTTCTCCCGGAAATTTTTCATCCTCAGTTTCTCTATACTCAATAGGGCTACATAATGTGATTTCAGTGCCTTGTTGAACATTACTCCGCGATTCATTTTTTCTGAGCTTACGGAATATATTTATTTTCTGTACAAGTTTTGCCTCGCTAAGACGTAAGTTAGGCAGAATAATTATTTCTTTTGAATTAATCCAATTAGAATCCCATTTTATATATGTCCGATCTATTAGTTTTTTAATCTTCAGTAGGGTTAATTCTTCTTCCGTTATACCTAACGATGAGGTTGCATAAGAACTGAGCAGGGGAATCCCGGTAGCGAAGAATGGCAACATCTTTTCTAGCGTTTTATCAAAAATACCGGGCCTTATTCGCTCCAAATACGAGTAAAGATCATCCTGAAATTCACCCACAAATTCATGTAATGTTGTAAAATTTGGTAAATCTTCTCCTCTATGTGCTTTAGCCTTTATACAGTTAAATATTGCATTCCAAGTTTCCATATTGCGGTACCCTAAATTACGGTCAATTTTTCTCACCCATTTTAAAAATTCTATTTCGTCAAATGTAGAAGAAAGGTTATCCAATTGGCCTTGTAGCTTTTTGTAAAACATGCTGGATAGTTTCTCGATATCTATGAATCCATCTTTGAACCCTACCGCATTATCAGCTTTTGGAGTATTATCGAATTTTTTATTAGTAATGAGCTGTCCATGATTAGTCTTTCCAGCGAAATGTTCGGTCAGTTTGATCTCATGAGCTTCGCAGAATTCGATAACTTCATCTTCCTCATCACGAGTATTAGTGGTAAAAATGAAAATAATTTTTGGTCTTGTATTAGTCCTAAGAAGGGACTGTTGTAAAATTGCCCAAATTTTATCAAAATCACTCCTAGCAATTTTGCGTATATCACTTTCCTTTAGGCTAATATTTTGTTTTAAACGCACCTCCGTAGGAGAAATTTCTTCTAAAATAGCATCTTTGATTAATTGATTTAAAATCGTGCCTCCATTTGAACCGATCTCAGAAAACTTCGATTTTGCAACACTCCCAAGAGACCGCAATTGCCCTGCTATAGAACTGGCCTTATCAATGTCACGTAAACAATCATCGAGAATAAGGACGTCACGCTTGGTAGCTTGTTTTATCCAAGGCTCTATATTTTGAGGAAGAGAAGAGAGCGGAGAATAATTAACTGTAAGTCCTTGTTGTTCCATTATTAAACCAACTAAAAGGGTGTTGAAAGTTTTTCCAACACCCTCTTTGCCATAGATGGATATTAGTTGATTTTTGTTAAAAATTCTAAACAAAAGCTTTCGGAAGTCTTGGCTCAAAACTTGTAGATAGTTATTTTGGCTGAAGGGCTCGTTAAGGCTAAATAGAAAATTAGAACGAAGGTGGTCTGTTTTGAGTATAAGAGGAACAGACATTAATTCTGGATAACTAGTGAATTTTTGCACTTTATGGACATAAGCTGCCAAGGATGATTCGATGCTCTTAATTTCATCCAGGGCAATTTTACAGACTTTGCTCTCCTCAGAATCAAGAGAATGGTTTTTTTTACGGAGTAGTAAAGCCGCGGCTACAATTTGAAGATTCTCAACTGGTACGTTTAAATGTTTAGGATCGCGACCAAATAGCCATAGCATTGTCTTGGCTTCTATTGCGTTCAGGAAGTTCTTTTTGTAAAAATCTTCGAGCCGTTCCGGACACGGATACTGCGTTGGCGGAAAAAAACCCCTTATACCAACGGCCAACAGTTGTCTCCTCGGTAGGAATAAATTTTGCTATAAGTTTACACTCTTCTTCCGTGACAATTGACTGGAGAACTTTTGTTCTATCTTCTTTGATCCAAGGCATTTTTCACGCCTCCTTAAATTTTAGTATTAATCTTTTCATATAGTTTAAAGTTTTCCCATTTGTGAGGGAGATAAAGTCCTTTGTAAAAAAATATTTAATGATTAATTGTATACTTGTTCCTCATATACTTACGTCAAATTTTCCTATAAATAAATTCCCACCGATACCTCTTGTTTACCCCTTGAATTTCAGTGGATTGGGTACACCATCCTATCTCTAGTATCTATCATTTTGGGTGGGATAGAGGTTGTGCAATTTTTTTGCACAAAACATTGTACTGTCGCCTTTGTGCCATACTCAAACCAAGGCGACAGTAAAAGACCGAGCCACACTTAATTAAATTTATCAAGGAGGTAGAAAAAAATGGAAAAGCAAATTGTTGTGAAAGTAGCGGGCGCGGGAGAGCCCAAGGAAGCCACAATCCATCCGGGAACAACCGCTGGCGATCTTTTGGATGGCTTGGGATTGAGTAGAAGTTTGTTGCTCACTCAAGATCCGGCCGGCGTCCCTTTCGCCAGCAACGAGGTTTTGTGGGATAAGGTAGGAAATGGGGCAAAGGTTTTTGCGTGTCCTGCGATGGAAGTTGGTAAGGACTATATACTTACATAAATAAGGCTACATAACTTTAAGCTCCCCCCCTTCGCAGGGGGGAGCTTAATAAATAGGAGACCACCATGAAAAAGAATAACTTGAATACATCCCAGAAAAAAACAATAGCAGTTTTGAAATTATTAAATGATGTGATGAAAAACAACTTTGTGAAATGTAAAAAATGTGGCCATTCAGAAATATTATTCAGCTTGGGTGGCGATGAACAAAATAGTCGAGACACATGGAAATGCTACCTTTGCTGTCAATAAAAAGGAGGAAAACATATGGTGGAAAGTTCAAAAAGCAATGGATTAATTTTGCGCACAGTTTTATGGGCTTTGGGCACTTGGATCCGAAGGGAATTCGTGAAATTTTACATAGATTCGTTCAAGCCAGCTTCCTTTTATCCCCTTAAAATCCCTGAATCAAAAACGAGCAATGTAAAAATCCGAAGGATATATAAAGGTAGCAGGGAAATAAATGTGAAAAGAGTGATTGATGTAAAGGCGTCCTCCTTGCCATATCATGTCGAACGAGGTTGGAAGAAAAACAGTGGGATTCATCGAGGGTATTACCGGTGCAGATTGGGTGCCTTTAAGGGGGAGATTGAAGAAAGGGTCAATGGAGATTACAAATTTTTTATCTATAACCCACCGAAAGAAGTTTTGACCGGCCATCACAAACCCTGCTTTACGGACAATGGCAATAACCGTTACCACATTCATTTTGTCATCGACGCAAAAAATATCGATTCTGGAGTAATGGCGGTCGAAAGATTATTAACTGAAAGCTTTCAACGGAGGTGACACATGGAACGCGTAAAAAATTTGGTTACAAAAATTGGAAAGACCTTTGATCAGGAAATAGCAACATACCAAAAAGAAGTAGAGCTTCTCGTTAAATTTAAAGCACAATTCAATAATTTTACGAGAGATTCCATCTCTTCCCTCGAACCGAAACCGATATTGCGCTACCACGTTGACTCACTTTTTTTAATGGAAGCTTTCAAGTGCTTGGTTGCTACCCCTGAGGAAGTATTGAGGATGGTCACTGGCGTTGCGTTGGAAAACGATCTTTTTGTTTTGGACAGACTCTTGGATGTGAAATATGAGGCGAGTATCGTTGGGGCAAAGGCGGACGTGAAAGATTCATTTATAAAACTCATCGAGTTGGATGAAAAATTTGGACATAAGCTCTTGAGCATTTTTCACAGCCATCCTTTTGTAGGAATAAATGGCACCAGCCCTTCGGGAATTGACCGTAATCTTCAGGAGAACCTAGAGAAGAGCGGATACCGGGTTGTTCAGGCTATTTTTGCTAGGGATGGCCACATTCGGTTTTTCAGTAACAAACTAAATTTTGAAATAGAAAGTTACGGAAAAGGGGTAGAAAAGATAAGCGCAAAAGAAAATGAAGCAATCTTCAGGCTCAGCGAAATCAGAGGCTAGATTTTTTATCAGCATTTGTATTTAATTTTTCTGTCTATAGGGTAAAAAAATGGATTTTGCCGTTAACCGAATAATACATGGGGATGTTCTCGGGGAACTTAAAAAATTTCCCGATGAAACCATTGGTATGGTTATTTCATCACCGCCGTATTACGGACTTCGCGATTATGGAACGGCTACGTGGGAAGGGGGAGATAAAAAGTGTGATCATAAAATTCCCGAAATAGAGCTTGATAAATTAAACAAAAACAACAATTCGCACTCGATTCGTTTCAATCGAGACAAGTGTCATAAGGGCGGTGGAGACATTGGCAAAAAAATAATTGCGCGATATCCTCCCATCGATTTGACGATGGGGATTATCTGGTTACTCCATTTAATCCTAAACTGGGCCGTAACAAACGCTGCGTCTGGAAAATATCTACTAAGCCTTTTAAAGGATCTCATTTTGCCGTCTTTCCTGAGGAATTGGTGGAGACGCCAATAAAAGCGGGTTGCCCGAAGAACGGAATTGTTCTTGATCCCTTTATGGGGAGCGGTACAACCGCTGTCGTGGCCAAAAGACTCGGCAGAAATTATATCGGCATCGAGCTTAACCCAAAATACATAGAAATGGCCGAGAAAAGATTAAAGGTAACTACCGCAAATAATGGAGGAGAAAATGAGAGAACTCTTAATCTCAAAGAAATCGGAATGTAAAATTTTTTATACCAGACCCCTCAAAAAAAATGTATTTGACAGACAAATCCAGATTCCGGGTTTTAATCAGGAGAAACTTGCTTCAGCCAGCGTCGTTTTAATCGGTGCCGGAGGTTTGGGTGGGGAGATCGGTGAAGGATTGGTTAGAAAAGGTGTAGGCAGGATGAAAATTTTCGATTCGGATGTGGTCGAACCTACCAATCTTAACCGACAGTTTTTCTTTAAAGAAAATCTATACAAAAATAAAGCGATATCTCTCGCACAAAATCTCGCGCGTTTTGGTTTTGGAAAAACGGCCCTTTATGGCTACCCGTATACTTTCGAGGAAGCGACAGCCCTGAACATGGATCTGAATTGTTCGCTAGCCGTCGTTGGAGTGGACAACAATCTCTGCCGGGTCCACACCTCTTCTTATTTCTTAAAGAGAAAAATCCCGGTAATCTTTACGGCTGTTTCCGAGGATGGGAACTCCGGTTATGTTTTTATTCAGGAATCAAAAGAAGGTGCTCCCTGTTTCGGCTGCCTGAAGCAGTCGGCGGTTGAGGAAGTAATGAAAGGCATTTTAAAATACCCATGCCCCAATACTCCGGCCATCAAGGATATTCTCAAGACGGTTGCCGGGCCTGTTCTCTATGCCGTCGATACTTTGATGATGTCACGAAAACGAGAGTGGAATTATAGAGTTATTTTCTTGGATGGCAGCATCCCAAGTAGCACTGCGGTACTTGAAAGAAGAAAGGCATGTTTGATCTGTGAGGATCGGAAGGAGGAATTACCATGCTGATTTCTTCATTGGAAAAGTTGGCTATAGAAATATTTGAAGCGGGGCAGAAATTTATTTCCTCCTATAACCGGAAAAAAGAAATTTTTCCAAAAGGGTTTTATCTGGGAAATAGCCCGAGACTATATAACAGTCTCGAACAAGAATCTCTCTTTCTCTCAACAGAAGAAAGGATGGCAAATAATTATTGCTGTGGCGGGACTGGGTCTGGAAAAACAACCCTTATTGAAAGTTACATCCAGGACGATGTTCTTGAAAACAGAGGTTTTTGTTTAGCAGACGCGCATGGTGATGTTGCAGAAAAACTCATAAGATTTCTCGCGTCTCTTTGGTGGAAAAAGGAAGGAAGACAAAGAGAAGAATTCGCCAAACGCCTCATTATCGCTGAACCGTTTAGCCATGACCGGGTCGTTGGATTTAATCCTCTTGAAGTAACATCAGGAAGTTCAGTGTATTCCTGCACCTTGGAAATGATGAATGTTTTCAAGACAAGGTGGCCGGATTTCGGCCCGAGAATGGAAGAACTATTTCGAACCTGTCTTGTAACTTTAGGCGAAAACAAACTCACTTTATTGGAAATGCCCATTCTTTTGACCAATAGGGAAGCGAGGGATTCGATGGTGAAAAATCTTACCAATGAGGAAATCAAATCGTATTGGCTTGAAAGATATAACAAATTAAGTCAAGGTTCTGAGATTCAGTATCGAGAGCCTGTGTTAAACAAAATTACCGAATTTTTAACGGATGAGAACATCCGGTATATGCTCGGGCAGACACGAAGCACTCTCGATTTTAGAAAGGCAATGGATGAAGGACGCTGGGTGATTCTGAATATTGCCAAAGGAAAATTAAAAAGCAACGCCTTGTTACTGGGCGGCTTATTTTTGGCAAAGCTTCAACTTGCCGCTCTTTCAAGGGCCGACATTCCTTTTCAAAAGCGGCAACCCTTTCATATTGTTTTGGATGAATTTCAGAATTTCATTCTCGCTAAAGGCGACGCAGATGTCGAGGTACTGCTCTCGGAATGTCGAAAATATCGCGTAAATTTAACCATGGCCCATCAAAATTTAGGCCAACTAAATAGCGATCTTTTAAATGCAATCCTAGGTAACATCAATGCTCTATTTTGTTTCCGGTTGGGGTATAGAGACGCCCTTACATTAGCACCGGAGTTAAACCCTACGGATAAAAAGATGCTTTCTGAGAACCTGATTAAGTTAAAAACCGGAGAGGCATATGTAAAAATCAAGGGAAAGCCCGTCCGGTTGGTTAAAATTCGGCTTCCACCGTCACCTTATGTCCCTCAAAAAGTTGTGGATGAATTTAAAGAATCTTGCCTTTCTTTCTCCAGCAGGCCATTGCCGGAAGTAAAAAAAGAAATTGAGGAAAGGCACCATAGGTTACAAACAAAGAAAACCGTGGAGAGTAAGCCTCTCAAGTCAAACAATCCTTTGGAGGGTCAAGATGAGTGGTAGAAGAAGCCCTTTCGAGAGGGCAAAGAATCTCATGGTCTTACAGGATCGGGATAAAAAGATTATTACGTTATGCCATAAATATCATTTCTTAACCCAAGATCAAATCCGGCTTCTTTCGGATTTCGGCTGTCAGGTAAGAGCAGGAATCAGGTTAAGAAAACTATTTGATAACGGTTATCTTTCCCGGCGTTTTATTCCTGTTTTTCAGGGAAGGGCAAAGATTCTCTATTACCCGGGGCCAAAAGGAGTGGAGTTAATTTCGGAACAATCAGGCATTGATTCGTTGAAGGTAAAACAAAGGAGAAAACAGCTTTTAGAAATAAAGGACACCTCTTTACCCCATTATCTTTTGATTAATGAATTCAGATTAGCTTTTTCTCTGGCCACAAAGAATAATCCTGAGATAAACCCGCAATCGTGGAAAACTCAAAAAGAAATTCCGTTACGTCTCGATGAAAGGGAATTTTACCCTGATGCCTATTTTATTTATGGCTTTCGTAATAAAGTTTACAGTCTTTTCTTGGAAATAGACCGATCCACCGAAACCAATAAACGTATCCAGGAAAAAGTTAACAATTATTTGCAATACGGCTTTGGTGGTCATTACCAGAGACAATTTGGGTTTGTATTTTTCAGGACTCTCATCGTCTGCCAGAGCTCAGCAAGACTAAAGAATATTAAAAAATTGATTGAAAATAAGACGGATAAAATGTTTTGGCTGGCCATTCAAGATGATATCTCATTTGAAAAAATTTTAGGCAAAATCTGGCAGCGGCCTGGCCAAAACTCTCTTTTTTCACTTTTGGAGCATTAGAAATGAAATACTGCGTTTTTTGTAAAAGAATAAATCCCGGGAGGCCTGTCCATTGCCAGTACTGTGGCAGGACTTTTGGAAGCAGGATCTGTCGCCACTGCCGGGAGGCGAATCCTCCCGAGGCGTTAACTTGCAGGAATTGTGGAAGCACTGAATTATCGGAAACTTCGGGGCCCATTCCTTTGTGGCCGGTTCTTCTTAATATCAAATTCGTATTATGGATTTTTGCTTTTATTTTAATCGTAGAACTTATCAAGAATCTAGATATCTTGCTTTCTTTTTTGATTATTGGTGTGTTATGGGGTGTGGGATTCCTCTTTATGCCTCAATCAATGAAGAAAATAGTGAACAGGATATTTAAGTATTTCTGGAATCTAATAAGAAAAAATATTGAATAAGTTGGGGGATAAGGTTTGCGGCAAAAGTCGGTAATTATAAAAGAAATAAAGAGTTAAAAATCATATGGGTAGTGTTTTGAAAATACTATTGCGAATACTATGGACAAGAGAAGTTTTTATAAAATTCAATCTGAAGCCTTTAGGGATTATGCCACTAAATTTCCCAATAAGAGTAATCTTCTGTCTTTATTCAATGAGTGGGCAGAATCAAAAGGTATTTATGGGCTAGACAAGCAAGAAATATGGAGGCTTGCCCGGAAACTGCAACCATATTCTCAACATACGATAAACGAGAACAGCGATGACTTTGTAAGAATTGATTCTGTATTAAAGATCATTCTTGATGCTGATATGAAGAGACTGGCTACACTTATCGAAAAGAGGGAGGGCCAAAGTATCACTTCAGATATTAAACTTGACAAAACTTGATAATGAATCTATAATTATTCCATGTCTTCAAACGGAAATAATTCGTCACCACACCATAATATCTGCAAGAGCGCTGAAATACTCGGCGTTCACGAAAGAACTGTCAGGTATTGGATAAAGAAAGGCTGGGTAAAACCAAGGAAAGATCATCGGAATTATCCTGTTTTTACCGATGAAGATATAAAAAAAATCGACAAGTGGCATCATACACTAAAGGGTTAACAGGGCTTCGATGAAAGTTGCCATCTATACCAGAGTTTCTACGGATGAACAAGCTAAGGAAGGCTCTTCGCTTGAAGTGCAGCGCCAATCCCTCGAATCCTTCATAAAACGCGAGGAAAGCCAAAAAGCAGGCTGGGAGATTTATTATCCAAGGCCAGGAGAAATTTACGAAGATGATGGGTACAGCGGTTATTCAATGGAGCGTCCTGCGTTAAAACGCCTTCTTGAAGACGCGAAAAAGAAAAAATTTGATCTCATTCTTGTGCACAAAATTGACAGGTTCAGCCGAAAGCTGAAGGATTTGCTGAATCTCGTTGATGAACTTGAAAACTACGAAGTTCATCTTAAATCTTCAACTGAGTTTTACGACACAACGAGTTCCTCAGGCAAAATGATGTTTCAACAACTTGGCAGCTTTGCTGAGTTTGAGAGAAATAGAATCAAGGAGAGAGTTTTTCCAGGAATGCTGAAAGGTGTCGAACGGGGAAATTGGCAAGGTGCAAGATATGCTCCATATGGGTACAGTTATAACCCAGATGATTCGGAAAGGAAACTACGAGTAATAAAGGAAGAGGCTGACATTGTTAAAATGATGTACACTATGTATCTTTCCGGGCAAAGTACGCCGCAGATTGCCGGATATCTATATCATAAAGGTTATAAGACCCGCTCAGGCGGGTTATTTCATACAAAACTTGTTGGAGACATTCTCAAGAATCAAATTTATATCGGAAATATCATCTGGAACCGTCATCATTACGATATGAAGCAAAAGACCTTGAAGGGCTATAAGTATATAAAAAATGACCCTTCAAAATTCGCTATCGGAAAAGGGAAGCATGAAGCGATTATTTCACAGGAAGATTTTGATGCGGTTCAGAAAAAGCTTGAGAGAAACCGAAACGGTCTCATTGTAAGAAAAGGAAGCAAGGAATATCCTTTAACGGGTATTTTGGTATGCGGAAATGAAAAGTGCATGCACAAGATGAATGGTCAAATTAACATTGCTTCACGAAGAGACAAAGGGAAAAAGAGACGGTATTACAGGTGTACGGGTAAAGGGACTCATAACGTTAACTGTCATGAGCCTGCTGCAAGAGCTGATGACATTGAATCGGAAATTTTTACCATTCTTGACATTACTTTAAGTAACAAGCAATTTGATGAAAAAAGAATTGAACAGATCGTACAGCTTGCAGGTTCTGTGCATAATGCGGAATTAGAGCAGGAAATCGCGGCGGTAAAGGCAGAGATTGAGAAGAATATTGTTAAACAGGGTAGACTCAGCCAAATTTTTACTGATGGCCTGCTTGCGATTGAGGTATATAAAAAGCAGATTGCTCCTCTGAGAGATGAAGAAAGAGGGTTAAAGGTAAGACATCAGCGAGCGAAACTAAATCTCATTGAGAAGGAAAAATCAGCAGAATATCAGAAGCTACTCAAGGCAGTCGTCAATCATTTTGATTATGTCCTTAATAATCTAGACCTTGCAGGCAAGAAAGGCCTGATGAGATTGGTGTTTAAAAACATCGTTATTAAAGATAAAAAAATTAAAAGCTTTGAAATGTTTCAGCCTTTTCAGAATATGTATGAAGGAGCGTGGTTGCAATGGCAAACACAGATGAACCGAGAGGTATCGATAACAGCCGAAGGCGTGTGTGGATCGAAACCTACGGATGCCAAATGAACGAATACGACACTGAGCTCGTGAAGTCCATTTTGACGAAGGAGAACTATGCCATCGTCAAGACGGAGAACGAGGCGGATATTATTATGCTTAATACCTGCGCTGTACGGGAGAATGCGCATCGCAAGGTTTACGGGCGCGTTCATGATATCCATCACCGTCGTGAGGGGCGTCCCGTCATGATCGGAATTTTAGGATGCATGGCAACAAACCTGCGTCAGGAAATCTTTGAGAATCGTAAATTAAAGATCGATTTTATTGCTGGACCGGACAGTTACAAACGTCTGCCTGATCTTATTAGAGAAGCGCAGGGTGGGGAAAAGGCCTTTGATCTCACGCTTTCTGAATTTGAAACCTACTCCGATATTTATCCGGCGCGCAAGGACGGCATCAATGCGTGGATCGCGGTCATGCGCGGATGCAATAATTTTTGCACGTTCTGCGTTGTGCCCTACACTCGCGGTCGTGAGCGCAGCCGCGAGGTTGAGAACATTGTGGAAGAAGTCAGGCAGTTGGCTGGTGAGGGATTCAAACAGGTTACGCTTTTGGGGCAGAACGTCAATTCCTACCGTCATGAAGAACATGATTTCGCCCATCTTTTAGAGGAAGTCGCAAAAGTCGACGGCATTGAGCGCGTGCGTTTTACATCTCCGCATCCTAAAGATTTTCCGGACCGGGTCATTGATGCGATCGCATCCAATCCGAAACTATGCAATCATCTGCACGTGCCCATGCAATCCGGCAATGACCGTGTGCTCGATATGATGAACCGCACATATACTCAAAAAGAATACCTTGATCTCATCGCCAAGATGCGTAAGAAAATTCCAAACGTCGCGTTGTCAACGGACGTGATTGTTGGTTTTCCGACGGAAACCGATGCCGAGTTTGAAGGCACTTACAACGTCATGAAGGAAGTGGAATTTGACAGTTCATTTATCTTTAAATATTCCGAACGCAAGAACACAGTCGCGGCCAAAAAATTTCCGGATGATGTCGCTGAAGAAATAAAAACCAGCCGCATCGTGAAACTTAATGACCTGCAAAAAATCCAGTCATTAAAACTTAATCGCGCGTACATCGGCACGGTCGAACGTGTTTTGGTTGAAGCCGAGACAACGGCTAAGTCTACCGGCACCTTGAGGGAGGAAATTCAGACGCGTACCGACACCAACAAGATCGTTATCCTTCCCGCTAGTTCCGGCAAGTTAGGTGATTTTCTAAATGTCAGGATCACGGATGCGACGACGTATGTGCTTAAGGGGGAATTGATTTAAGATGGTTGTGCGTTATTCGTAGTGCGTTATGCGTGGTGTGTTCTGCGTTTTGTGACACGGGGAAGTAATCGTTTATACGTACAACGCCTTACGCACGACGCATAACCCAAATCGTTGACATCCGCCTGATTTTTCGCTATTCTTTCAAATCCATACAACAGTATTTTCAGATCAAAAAATTATGATCTCCACGCATAAAATGACAGCCCAGGAACTCTTTGAAAAGCTTAAGAACATTAAGCTCGGGGGCACCGTCTGTCAATTTTCCTTCAAGAAATGTGAAGAGCTTATTCCTTTAATCAACGAGATCAATGAACTTAAAAGAGAAAAAAACGCGGTCATCCTGGCGCATTCGTATGTCAGCCCGGAGATCGTTTACGGTGTCGGCGATTTTGTGGGAGATTCTTACAAGCTTTCTAAAGATGCGATGAAGACGACCGCGAAGACCATTGTCTTTGCCGCGGTGCGTTTCATGGGTGAGACCGCGAAGATTCTTAATCCGGATAAAGAAGTCTTAATTCCCAGTTCGCTCGACGGCTGCACGCTCGCGGATGCCATCGATGGAGCCGCGGTGCGTAAACTGCGCAAAGAATATTCCGACTACACATTCATCTGTTATGTCAATACCACCGCCGAGGTGAAGGCCGAGTGCGACGTGTGCGTGACCTCCGCGAACGTTTATGATATTACCCAGAATATCCCGAACGATAAGATTTATTTTCTACCCGATAAATTCATGGGCCAGAATCTGCAGATCGAAATGAACCGCCGCGGGGTTAAGAAAGATGTTAAGTATTTTAATGGCACATGCTATGTCCACGAGGATTACGGCATCGAAGAGATTTTGAAAGTGCGCCTGGAATATCCCAACGCGAGGATCGTGAGCCACCCTGAGTGCAACAGCGAGGTGGTGGCTAATTCTGATTATGTGGGTTCAACCGAACAAATGCTTTCCTACATGAGAACAACAGAAGCGAAAGAATTTCTAATGCTGACCGAATGCGGGCTTTCAGCCCGTCTGCAGTCGGAATTTCCCGATAAAAAATTAGTTGGCAGCTGCACGATGTGTAAATACATGAAGTCCAACACCCTCGAAAATATCCTGCGGGTACTCAAAAATCCTGAGCCCAAGGACCGCGTGGTATTCCCCGAAGAGATGCGCATGCGTGCTCTTAAAAGCCTTGAGGCGATGTTTTATTACAATAAACCTCCAGCTTCCTTCACCCAGCGTTGACATGGGTGAGGGGCTATGTTATTATTCACCAACTATTTAAGTGGCCAGTGACCAGTGTCAGTGTCCAGAATATTTTGCTGGCCACAGGTCACTGAACCCTGACCACTACACTATGGAATACGTCGAGACTAAAACATTTACTTTTTCGAATCCTCCTCATGAATTTGCGCTTAAAAGCGGCGTCAAGTTGGGCCCTATCACGCTCGCATACGAAACCTACGGCAGACTAAACGGCGATAAATCCAACGCGATCCTTGTTTTTCACGCCTTAACCGGCGATGCGCATGCCGCAGGCTGGCGCGAGGGTGATAAGAATCCCGGATGGTGGGACGGCATGATCGGCGATGGAAAGGCATTTGATACATCCAAGTATTTTGTCATCTGCGCGAATGTCATCGGTAGCTGCAAAGGCTCGACCGGCCCCGCGTCCATTGATCCCAAAACTAACAAACCGTACGGATTAAGTTTTCCTGTTGTGACGATCGAAGACATGACGGTCACGCAGAAATATCTTATTGAACATTTAGGTATTAAAAAATTATTCGCCTGCACCGGCGGTTCCATGGGCGGGCTCATGGCATTAAAGTGGGCTGTGCTTTATCCGGAGTCTGTGCATGCCGTTCTTTTAATTGCCACAAATTATCGGCACACCGCACAGCAGATTGCTTTGCATGAAGTTGCCCGTCAAGCCATCATGTCTGACCCTAATTGGCACGGCGGCGATTATTATGGCAAAGGTTTACCTGCGCGCGGTATGGCGGTCTCCCGGATGATCGGGCACATCACCTATATGAGCGAGAAATCGATGGAGGCCAAGTTCGGGCGCAAGCTCATTGCCAAAGAAAAGTTGGGTTATGATTTCTCTCACGATTTTGAAGTGGAAAATTATCTTAAATACCGAGGAGACAGTTTCGTCCAGCGTTTTGACGCCAATAGTTATCTGTATTTATCCAAGGCGCTCGATTATTTTGATCTCTCCGAAGAGGGCGATTTGGCCGCGGTTTTAAAAGGGATTCGTTCTAAAATACTTATCGTAACTTTTACCTCCGACTGGCTTTATCCTTCGTATCAATCGAAGCAAATGGTCCGGGCTTTAAAGGCTAATGACATTGATGTTTCGTTTGTTGAGATTGATACCGATTATGGCCACGATTCATTTTTAGTTGAGATCGAAAGTCAGTCGAAATTAGTCACTCATTTTCTGGATAATATTGCCAAGGAAATTTCGTTATGACAAAAACTAACGATATAATTCTGCGTCCGGATCACAAAATCATCCTTGATCTCATCGAGTCCAAGGCCCGGGTGTTAGACCTTGGATGTGGAGACGGAAAATTACTATATTTATTAAAGAATATGAAAGACTGCCGGGTGACTGGTATTGAAATTGATGAACAGGCAATCTTTAAATGTATGGAACGAGGCGTGACGGTTTCGCAGGGAGATATTGATACTGGTCTTGAAGATTATTTCGATAAGCGTTTTGATTATGTCATCCTCAATGAAAGTCTGCAGGAGGTGCGTAATCCCCAACGCGTGATCCTTGAGGCGTGCCGCGTGGGTAAAAAGGTTATTGTGGGGATTCCTAATTTTTGCAATATCTCGGCGAGGCTTCAGGTCTTCTTTATGGGAAAAGTTCCTGTCACTAAATGGTTGCCGTATAAATGGTACAATACGCCAAATATTCGTTTCTTGAGTCTTAAGGATTTTCGTCATTTCTGTCGGGAGAAGAATATTTCTATTGTTAAGGAGCGCTGTCTTAACCAGGAAAAGGAAATTTATCTGCGCACTAATTTATTTGCCTTCGTGGGAATTTTTATGTTGAATAAAAATTAACAAGAATCAAGTCGGGAGGGATTATGCCATACATCAATTTAAAGGTGGTAGGAAAGCTTACCAAGAAACA
>CXWL01005091.1_pt1 | contig 17916 bp, 17 predicted proteins | sample 590931 | NCBI WGS metagenome assembly CXWL01 (sample SAMEA3498368, study PRJEB10139) | groundwater metagenome | biome: water well; material: biofilm material | place: Germany | collected 2015-04-27 | reverse complement strand
CACCTCTCGGCCTTCCCCGAGAACAAGGCGGTGCTGCAGGCGCTGAAGGACCGGGGTATCGTCACCGGCATTCTGAGCAATGGCGACCCCGAGATGCTCGGCATTGCCGTGCGCAGCGCCGGTCTGGAGGGGCTACTCGACCACGTGATCAGCGTGCACGGCATTCGCCGCTACAAAACCGCACCCGAAGCCTACGCCTTGGGCGAACAGGCCACTGGTCTGAGTGCCGGGCAAATTGCCTTCGTCAGTAGCAACAGTTGGGACGCCCTGGCCGCCACGTGGTACGGCTACCAAACGCTGTGGGTCAACCGTTACCAATTGCCGTTTGAAGAATTGGGCACCCAGCCCACGCGCACCGGCAGCAGCCTGCGCGATGTTCTTGGTTTCTTTTAATCTTTCACATCCCCTGGAGGCTCCCTATGACCCAACGCACCCCCATCCACCGCCTGCAAGTCGCCACTGTCTTGCAGCAGTTCATCGACAACCAGGTGCTGCCCGGCACCGGTGTCGACAGTGCCACGTTCTGGCAGGGCTTTGACGCCATCGTGGCCGACCTGGCGCCCAAGAACATCGCCCTGTTGGCGGAGCGTGATCGGCTGCAAAGCGAGATCGACGCCTGGCACCAAGCCAACCCAGGGCCGATCACCGCCGGTGACCCCTCCAAGCCGACCGACATGACCAACTACCGCGCCTTCCTGGAGCGCATAGGCTACCTGGTCGAGAGCCCCAAGAAGGCCAAGATCAGCACCAACAACGTTGACGCCGAGCTGGCCAAACAAGCCGGCCCCCAACTGGTGGTGCCCATCATGAACGCCCGCTACGCCCTCAACGCCGCCAACGCGCGCTGGGGCAGCCTGTACGACGCACTGTATGGCACCGACGTGATCAGCGAAGCCAAGGGCTGCGAGAAGGCTGGCAAAAAAGGTGGCTACAACCCCAAGCGTGGCGCCAAGGTGATCGAGTACGCACGGTACGTGTTGGACCGCACCGCGCCGCTGAAGAAGGGATCACACCTGGGTTCAAGAGGCTACCGTATCAAGGACGGCCACTTGGTGGTGGCCTTGGCCGAGGGCGGCACCAGCAAGCTGCAGCACGGTGATCAATTGGTGGGTTACCAGGGCGATGCCAAGAACCCCACATCGGTGCTGCTGGTGCACAACGGCTTGCACCTGGACATTCAGATCAACCGCGCGACCCCGATAGGCGCCAGCGACCCGGCTGGCGTCTGTGACCTGGTGGTGGAAGCCGCGCTGTCCACCATCCTGGACCTGGAAGACTCGGTGGCGGCGGTGGACGCCGACGATAAAGTGCTGGCCTACCGTAATTGGCTCGGTATTCTGCAAGGCACGCTGACCGAGAGTTTTGAGAAAGGGAGCAAGACGCTGACGCGCGGGCTCAACCCGGATCGCGTCTACACCTCGCCATCTGGCAAGGGCAAACCCGTCACGCTGCATGGCCGCTCGCTGATGTTTGTGCGCAATGTCGGCCACCTAATGACCAACCCGGCCATCCTGTACACCGCAGCCGATGGCACACAGAAGGAAATCCCCGAAGGCATTTTGGACGCCGTGGTCACCACCACCATCGCGATGCATGACCTGAAGCGCAGCAAGAATGAGGGTGTGCGCAACTCGCGCAAGGGCTCGGTATATATCGTCAAGCCCAAGATGCATGGCCCGGCCGAGGTGGCCTTTGCCGCCGAGCTGTTTGGCCGTGTCGAAAAGATGTTGGGCTTGCCCGACAGCACCGTCAAGCTCGGCATCATGGACGAAGAGCGCCGCACCAGCGTCAACCTCAAGGCCTGCATTGCCGCCGCCGCCAGCCGCGTGGCCTTCATCAACACCGGCTTTTTGGACCGCACCGGGGACGAGATGCACACCGCCATGCACGCCGGTCCGATGATCCGCAAGGGCGAGATGAAGACCAGCACCTGGATCCAGGCGTACGAGAAGAACAACGTGCTGGTGGGCCTGAGCTGCGGCCTGCGTGGCAAAGCCCAGATCGGCAAAGGCATGTGGGCCATGCCCGACCTGATGAAGGCGATGCTTGAACAGAAGATTGGCCACCCCAAGGCTGGCGCCAACACCGCCTGGGTGCCCAGCCCCACCGGCGCCACCTTGCACGCGCTGCACTACCACCAGGTCTTGGTCAGCGACGTGCAAAAGGAGTTGGAATCGGTGCACGCCAAACGCAACCAGCGCCAGGAGCACGACGCGCTGCTGACAGGCCTATTGCACATCCCCGTCGCCGCCGCGCCCAACTGGAGCGATGCCGAAAAACAGCAGGAGCTGGACAACAACGCCCAGGGCATCCTGGGCTACGTGGTGCGCTGGGTCGACCAGGGCGTGGGCTGCTCCAAGGTGCCCGACATCCACAACACGGGTCTGATGGAAGACCGCGCCACCCTGCGCATCAGCAGCCAGCACATCGCCAACTGGCTGCACCACGGTGTGGTGACCGAGGCTCAAGTTAGAGAGACCTTCCAGCGCATGGCCGCCGTGGTGGATGGCCAGAACGCCGGCGACCCCCTGTACAAGCCCATGGCCGGCAACTTCGACACGTCAATGGCCTACCAGGCGGCGTGTGATCTGGTGTTCAAGGGGCTGGCGCAGCCGAGTGGCTACACCGAGCCGCTGCTGCATGCCTGGCGGTTGAGGGTGAAGGCGGCCGCGTAAGGCTCTTCAATGCGCTGGTCGTTATTGATTCAGTAGCTGCTTGCGCATATTGCACGGGGGCTGGAGGCCAACTGGTGCGCGGAGGCTTGTCCATCCGCAGCATCCAGCCTATCCAGCACGGCCAGAGCTGTCCGCACATCACCCGTGGCCGCCATGGCGCGGAAATGGTTTTCTGTGTCCCATGCCGAGAGCGCATGGGCACTGAGCTGCTCCACCAGTTTGTTCGTGCTCAAGCCCCGGCTCTGTGCAACCTGCGCCACCCCGAACGCACGCAGCCCTACCAAACCATCGCCGAGCACTTCGAGACATGGCTTGAGCTCGCCAGTGCAGGCCAGTTTGACGGCCAGGGCGACCACCGCACACCCCGCGCCTTTGTGCTGCCCAAGCGTTTCGCAAATACCTCGAATGTGGCATCTTTGCACACGGTTTTGCGCATGCCCGCTGCGGCGACTGTGGCCATGACTGCTTCGTCGCCCATTCCTGCAAAGGCCGGGCAAACCGGCTCGGACGAGGGCGCGTCTGGGGTGGTGCCAGTGGGCAAGACTGGACAAACCCAGCCCGAGCCCGCACCGCCCAAGCGCTCACCGGCGCGCTACCTGTGGGCGGTCTTGATCGCCCGCATCTAACCACATCGGCGTGAACTCCCAGGCACCGCGCATATCCCCGGCGCGCGGGCCACCGCTGTGGGATGACCGTGGTGCGCAGATGGGTGGTGGTGTCGAAGTCACGCCAGACTGGGATCTGGCGGCACGACCCGAACCCGACTTTGATGTCGATCAGCGCGTCAACTGGTGACGGGGCGAAGCGGCGATTCAAACTCGCCGCCGGGTAGGCCTGCGTGTGGCATGCGCGACGCACCGCAATTCACTCCAACGGCCGGGCACTTCAGGGTGAACCGGCCAATCTGTGTGTCAACGTGAGGGCCCTTTTTCGCTGAATCCCGTTGATCGATGGCTGACCCAAGATGCGATACTGGCCTTCAGGCGGTTGAAATGCCTATCCTTTAGTGGCGGTGGCGGTGGCGGTAGACTGGCCGGCGCCATTCGCACCATCTACCTATCCAAATGTCACACCGTGTCCAGCTATTGACCTCAACCTTCGAAGGCATGATCATGCGACTCCTCGTTCTCGTTGGTTTTCTACTCTTCACGGGCGTCGGTTCTGCCCAGCAGAGCGCAGCCGAAACGCCAGCCACACGCTTGCTAAGCGCTTGGCTGGCCGCGTTCAATTCCGCTGACGGCGCACAAGTCAAGGCGTTCGATGATGCCTACAAGCCAGAGACACCGATGGCGCAGTTGGCCGGTTTGCGCAAGCGAACGGGTGGCCTCATGTTGGTGCGCGTGGAGAAGAGCGACGCGACCTCCATCACCGGCCTGGTTAAGGAGAATGAGTCAGACAGTATTGCCCGGTTCGAGTTCGCACTCAGCGCCGAGGATCCGCCGAAGCTGACGAACGCAAGAGTCAGACTGATTCCAACACCGCCAGACCTCGCCCCGGCGAGACTGTCGCAGCCCGACGCACTTTCAGCACTCACGCGACAGGTCGACGCGGCTGCAAACGCGGACAAGTTTTCCGGCGCCGTGTTGATCGCAAAAGACGGTAAGGTCTTGTACCAAGGTGTCTGGGGTCGTTCCGAGCGCGAAAACGGTGTCCCAGTGTCGGTCGACACCCAGTTTCGTCTCGGCTCGATGAACAAGATGTTCACCGCGATTGCCACGTTACAACTGGTGGATGATGGCAAACTCTCGCTCGATGACACGCTTGGCAAACACCTCACCGACTATCCCAACAAGGACATCGCAAACAAGGTGACGATCCGTCACCTTCTCAGCCACACCGGCGGCACCGGCGACATCTTCGGACCAGAGTTTGAGAAGCATCGCCTGACATTGAAGTCGCACGCCGACTATCTGAGCCTTTATGGCAACCGGGGACCGGTGCACGAACCTGGCGCCACTTGGCGCTACTCGAACTACGGGTTCGTATTGCTCGGGCTAGTGATCGAAAGGCTAAGCGGCGTCTCTTACTATGACTATGTTCAGCAAAGGGTGTTCACCCCGGCCCTGATGAACGCCACCGCCTCGCTGCCGGAGACCGAACGCGTCGCCAAGCGAGCCGTCGGCTACATGGACGAGGACGGCAAGTGGGTCCCCAACACCGACACCTTGCCGTGGCGCGGCACCGCTGCAGGCGGAGGGTATTCAACGGTTGGTGACTTGTTGCGCTTCGCCGAAGCGCTGCAATCGGGAAAGCTTGTTTCCAAGGCCCTGCTCGTGGCGGCGACACACCGGCAAGCGCAGTCCTACGGATACGGTTTTGCTACGGCCGGCGAGGGCAAGTGGGAAGGCTATGGGCATGGTGGCGGTGCACCCGGCATGAATGGCGAACTGCGCGTCATTCCGAAGCAAGGCTACGTGATCATCGTGCTGAGCAACCTCGATCCGCCGGCAGCCTCGCGTGCTGCGAGGTTTGTTGAGGCACGGTTGCCGCCGGGGCTGTAGGGCCGCGAAGCAAGCGAGCGCCTGAGAAAACCGGGCTCAAATGACCGATGGCTGATCACGACGGTCAGCCTTCTTGCGGCGTTCTACCCAACGCCCTGGGGATGAGCCCGCAGTGGTCGGCCACTGCGGGCGGCTCAGGGTTTACTTCTTGGCAAAGACCAGGTACATCGGCTCATCCGACGTGGCGTGACGAACCTGCGCGTTGTCAAAGGCGGCAAAACCGAAGCCGTAGCGTTTGCTCATGTTGGAGAACTGCACGTCGAACTTGCTGCCCGTTACCAGCTTGCGGCTCACCACCGAAGTGTGCATGCCGTTGGCGTAGCTGTTGGCAACCCGCACGTCTCCGCGGTCGGTTCCCGTCAGCGGGTTGATGATGATGGAGGCGACCTCGTCGCCGACCTTGAATTTGCTGTTGTCAAAGGCGACTTCATCACCGCGTTTGATGTAGTAGGTGCCGCCGACATTGGCAGCCTTGCCGTCACGCCCCATGAATTGAGGCTTGCCGTCGACCAGCGGCACGCTGGTGTATTCGCCACCCGCTGGCCCTTCATGTGCCACATGTCCAGAAGTTGTCCCGGCAGATTGGTGTATTTGTTGCCGTAGGGCTTGGTCTGCCCCTCGTGGCATGCCATGGCACAGCCTTCCTTGTGATGGCTGGCCACTTTGATACCTCGATGGCCTACCAGCACAGCGGCTTCTCGGTGGATGCCGGTGTGTGTATCGAGGCGCACGACCGCGCCTGCGGTGGCGCCGCTGGGCAATGTGGTCCCGACCCAGCGCGCGGGCCACCGCTGTGGTATGACGGTGATGCGCAGATGCACGAGGGTGTAGAAGTCGAGCAGGACTGGGGTCTGGCGGTACAACCCGAACCCAACTTTGATGTCGATCAGCGCGTCAACTGGTGAGCGGGCGAAGCGGCGATTGGCAAAACCCCAAGTCCACAGACTCGCTGCCGGGTAGGCCTGCGTCCGGCAAGCGCGGCGCACCGCAATTCACTCCAACGCCCAGGCACTCCAGGGTGAAGCGGCCAATCTGTGTGTCAAGGTGGGGGTTTTCCCGCTGATTCCCGTCGATCGATGGCTGATCCAAGGTGCGATACTGGCCTTGAGGTGGTTGAAATGCCTATCCGTCTTCCAGCGGGCAAGGTTGCCAATAGCACCCCTGCCAGTGCAAGACCGAAGGCCAGCAACTGCATGCCGCTCAGTGTTTCGCCCAAGATCAGCACACCCACCAAGGCGGCCGATATCGGCAACATGACGGTGAAGACCCCGGCACGGGCAGCCGGGACGGACTTGAGGCCGGTCATCCATAACCACACCGTCCAGACACTGGCAGCCATCGCATAGAACACCAACAGCAGCCACAGCGACGGCGTGACCCAGGTGAAATCGAAGTGCCAGGCCGCGTACAGCCCCATAGGCGTCATCAGTACAAAGCCCCATAAGTTAATCAACGCCGAGATGCGTTTGGGCGACAACGCACCGGTCAACTTTTTGCCAATGACGGCGTAGGCTGCCTCGCACAACACTGCCACAAACACCAGTACATTGCCCCATAGCTCTTTCTTGTTGATCAAATCACCCTCTAGCCCCCGTGAATTGTGCGTAGGTAGCTCATTTTTTGATAACGACAGTAAGGCGATGCCCAGCACACCGCAGGCAATGGCACCCCAGACCCGCATGCCGATGCGCTCTTTCAAAAAGGCCCAACTCATCAACGCCACTACGGCCGGAATGGTCGCCATGATGACGCCTGCCGACACTGCGCTGGTCATGCTGACACCAAACAGCATCGCAATTGAGAACAAAAAATTGCCGACGAAGGACTCCAGGAACAGCAAGCGCTTGGTCGCGCTGTTCATGGGCGCCTCGTGTGGCGGGCGCTTGAGCCAATGCGCCATGACCAGACCCCCGATGCCAAAGCGTAACCACGCCAGCAAGAAAACGGACAATGCGGCGACCAGCGGTTTGGATAACGCCACGTAGCTGCCGACCAGGGCCATGCTCATGGCCAGGAAACAATAGGCTACCCAGCGTTGGGGCTGGGCGTTGGGGGCAGGGTGGAGCGTCATGGACGAAGTGGGCAAATGGGGTGGGCGGATACGTTTGCTTGGGAGCGCCGATCATGCCTTAACTAAAATGCCGCAGTCCTCCCTTACCATCGACGCCCTACGAGAACAACAACGTGCTGGTGGGCCTCTCTTGTGGCCTGCGCGGCAAGGCCCAGATCGGCAAGGGCATGTGGGCCATGCCCGATTTGATGAAGGCCATGCTGGAGCAAAAGATCGGCCACCCCAAGGCTGGCGCCAACACCGCCTGGGTGCCCAGCCCCACCGGCGCCACCTTGCACGCGCTGCATTACCACCAGGTCTTGGTCAGCGACGTGCAAAAGGAGTTGGAATCGGTGCACGCCAAACGCAACCAGCGCCAGGAGCACGACGCGCTGCTGACAGGCCTATTGCACATCCCCGTCGCCGCCGCGCCCAACTGGAGCGATGCCGAAAAACAGCAGGAGCTGGACAACAACGCTCAGGGTATTTTGGGCTACGTGGTGCGCTGGGTCGACCAGGGCGTGGGCTGCTCCAAGGTACCCGACATCCACAACATCGGCCTGATGGAAGACCGCGCCACGCTGCGCATCAGCAGCCAGCACATCGCCAACTGGCTGCACCACGGCGTGGTGAGCGAGGCCCAAGTCAAGGAGACCTTCGAGCGCATGGCGGCGGTGGTGGACCAGCAGAACGCGGGCGATCCGCTGTACCAACCTATGGCGGGCCACTTTGATACCTCAATGGCTTACCAGGCGGCGTGTGATCTGGTGTTCAAGGGCTTGGCCCAGCCCAGTGGCTACACCGAGCCGCTGCTGCATGCCTGGCGGCTGAAGGTGAAGGCGGCCGCGTAAGGCTCTTCAATGCGCTGGTCGTTATTGATTCAGTAGCTGCTTGCGCATATTGCACGGGGGCTGGAGGCCAACTGGTGCGCGGAGGCTTGTCCATCCGCAGCATCCAGCCTATCCAGCACGGCCAGAGCTGTCCGCACATCACCCGTGGCCGCCATGGCGCGGAAATGGTTTTCTGTGTCCCAGGCCGAGAGCGCATGGGCACTGAGCTGCTCCACCAGTTTGTTCATGCTCAAGCCCCGGCTCTGTGCCAGCGACTTCAGCCGCTGTGCCGTATCGTCGGGCAGCCGTATGGTCAAGGTGCTCATTTCCATTCCTCCAGACATTGGGCGGGTGTCAGCACCCGCAGGATGCTGTGTCCGATGTGAGGTGGGCCGATGCGCCTGATCGCCTTCATTACCGAGGGCACGCAGATCAGGAAGATCCTTGATCACATCGGCGTCGACTCAGAACCTCCGCACATTTCCCCGGCACGCGGACCACCGCTGTGGGAGGACTGTGGTGATGCGCAGATGGATGACGGGGCGCAAATCGAGCCGGACTGGGATCTGCTGGGGCAAGCGGCACCCGACTTTGAGGTGGACCAGCGCGTCAACTGGTGAATGATCGAAAACGGCGTTTCTGACTTGCCGCTGGGTAGGCCTGCGCTCGACGCACCCGACACAGCGCCAGGGCTATTGGCTCTGCCGACGGTGCATTTCCATAGTGAACCTGCAACGCGGGCAGGAAATCCAGGGTTTGCACGGGGTTCGAAGCCTGTTCCCGGGCGCAATACTTCGGCTCGAGTGGTTGAATGGCCTATCCGTGGGACCGCCGCGCCCGTTGTGACGCGACGCGTTGTCGAATCGGTTCTGCAAGCCGGCGCCAATTGAGATCATGTCCGCGATCGATCCGATTCGGTCATTGCGGTCGCATAGCAACCCCAGACAAACCACCATCGCAAGGGACTGCCCATGAAACCGACCGTCGTATTTCAGGGTGAGACTGTCGATCCCGGGACCTTCCACACCCGGATCCTGTGTTCTGCGCAGGCACTGAAGTCGGCCGGAGTCGGCGAAGGCGACGTTGTTGCCCTGATGTTGCGCAACAACCCGCTGGCGCTGGAACTGATGCTGGCCACACGCTGGATCGGCGCCCAGTGGTGTCCGATCAACTGGCACTTCAAGACCGATGAAGTCCGGTACATCCTGACGGACAGCGGCGCCAGGTTGTTCGTCATCGATGCGGCCCTGTTGCAACAGTTGCCGGATTTGCGCAGCGGTGCAGTCCCGATCTTCGTGGCGTGCTCGAACACCTCATTGCCGCCGGCCGACAACACGGCGCCCGAATGGGAAGCGGCGCGCGACGCCGCCGTGCCGCTCAAAGCCCCCACGTGCGCACCGCGCGGCGCCATGCTCTATACCTCCGGCACCACCGGCCGGCCCAAAGGCATACGCCGGGCGGCCGCAAGCCCGGAGCAGGCAGAGCGGGGGCTGTCGGTGCTACGCCAGGTACTCGGCTTCGAGCCCGGCATGCGCGCGCTGGTCAGCGCACCGATGTACCACAGCGCGCCCAATTCGTACTGCATGGGCGCGGCACTGGAAAGCGCCCATCTGTTCATCGAATCGCGCTTCGATGCGCAGGACACGCTGCGCCTGATCGAACAGCACCGCATTACCCATGCGTACCTGGTGCCGACGATGTACGTGCGCATGCTGGCACTGTCCGACGCCGTGCGCGAACGCTACGACCTGAGTTCGATGCGGTTCGTCGCCTCCACCGGCTCGCCCTGCGCGCCCGAGGTCAAGCGCGCGATGATTGCCTGGTGGGGACCGGTGATCAACGAATCCTATGGCTCCAGCGAACTCGGCTACATGACCCTGCTGCGCAGTGACGATGCGCTGCGCAAACCGGGTTCCGCCGGGCGGCCGCTCGACGGCGTGCAGCTTGCGATCCTCGACGAACAGGGCCAAGCGGTCGCACCAGGGCAGTCGGGCTTGATCTATGTGCACCAGAGCGCCTACGCCGACTTCAGCTACATCGGCAACGATGCCGCGCGCCAGAAGATGGAGCGCGGTGGCCTGAAGACCCTGGGCGATGTCGGCTACCTGGACGACGACGGCTTCCTGTTCATCGTCGACCGCCTGGCCGACATGGTGATCTCGGGCGGCGTCAACATCTACCCGGCCGAGATCGAGGCGGTGCTGCAATCGATGCCGGGCATTGCCGATTGCGCGGTGTTCGGCATCCCGGACGCCGAGTTTGGCGAGGCCCTGGCCGCTGCGATCGAGCTGCAGCCCCAGGCACAGGTGACGGCGCTGCAGGTGATGGATTTCCTGAAGCGGCGACTGGCCGGCTACAAGGTTCCCAAGGTGGTCGAGTTTGTTGCCGACATGCCGCGCGAGGACACCGGCAAGATCTTCAAGCGCAAGCTGCGCGAGCCCTATTGGGCCGGCAGCAACCGGCGCATCTGACCGCAAGGAAAGACTGCGCCGACACTTGGGAGGCCGTCGCACTGGCCGAACACCAGCATGCGACGGCGGCGCCTTAGTTTCTATCATTCTGATTTTTTCGAAATTCAAATCGTGGACACCCGAAAACCTGCGCAAACCCGCATTGCTATTGGCTTTACGGGCGATGGGTGCTGAATTAACCGGACACTAGTGAAGTTAATAGTTAGCTGTTCTTTGTTCCGTGGACCATATTTCAAGCCGTTTAGGCCTCCAGCCCCCGTGGAATGTGCGCAGGCAGCTATTAATTTAGGAGTGAATGATGGCAACTGAGTGGTGGCGCGCTCAAGTCCGAGCGTCTCGTTGCTGGATGTAAACACAGTATCATCAGGCACCCAGCCCACGCTGGCACTGCCCCATGCCCGCCACCGCACGCCCAACGCAAGCGCAGTCGCACGCGGGTGGGCCAGCGCTCAAGCCCAAGCTCTACAACCGGCGCCACCCCAAACGTACGCTGCTGTACCAAACCATCGCCGAGCACTTCGAGACCTGGTTTGAGTTGGCCAGTGCCGGTCAGTTCGACGGCCAGGGCGACCACCACACACCAAAACCTTATGTCCGCCAAGCCTTTCGCAAATATCTGGAATGCGGCATCTTTGCGCATGGTTTTGCCCGCGCCTGGTGTGATGACTGCGGACACGACTACTTTGTGGCCTATTCCTGCAAAGGCCGGTGGGTGTGCCCATCGTGCTACGCCCGCCGCATGGTGGAGACGGCAGCGCACCTCACCGATCATGTTTTCCCGCGTCTGCCGGTACGCCAGTGGGTGCTCTCCGTCCCGAAGCGGCTGCGCTACTTCATGCAACGCGACGGGGCGGTACTGAACATGGTGCTGCGTATCTTCCTGCGCGCTATTGCGCAAAGCCTGCAGGACCACTGCGCCGGTGCGGCCCAGGTGGACAGGGCGGCGCTGCACATAGGCGCAGTCGCTTTCATCCACCGGTTCGGCTCCAGCCTGAACGGGCATGTGCACTTCCATGTGTGCGCGGTGGATGGGGTGTTTGAGGAAGTGCCGGGCGGCGCCGATGCCCAATCCTCACCACCGGGCATCGTCTTCCACCCGGCCAGTGCTATCGATGAGACCGCTGTGGCCCAGGTGCAGACAGATTTGCGCCGACGCATCCTACGCGCCTTCGTGGGCCGGGGCTTGCTGCAGAGTTGTGACGCCAAAGAGATGCTGGCCTACCAGCACAGTGGCTTCTCGGTGGATGCCGGTGTCTGCATTGAGGCGCACGACCGCGCAGCCCTGGAGCGCTTGCTGACCGTATTGCCGCCCTGGTGCCACCACCGCGCACCCATCCGCACCGCTATTTTGGTGTTCTGGCCCCGAACTCGCCGCTCAGGGCTGCGGTGACGGCGCTGGCTGCACCGGCCAAGCAAGTCGTGGTGCAGACCGAGCCAGCCGCCACGGGCGAGGGTGCGCCTGGGGTGGTGCCGCTGGGGCTTGCGATGCCACCCACGCCCGATCCAGCACCACCCAAACGGTCGAAGGCACATTACCTGTGGGCAGTGTTGATCGCCCGCATCTACGAAGTTTTTCCACTGCTGTGCCCGAAGTGCAGTGGGCCGATGCGCCTGATCGCCTTCATTACCGATGGGGCGCAGATCAGGAAGATCCTGGACTACATCGGGGGCGATTTCGAGCAGCGCTTTGTTGCCGGAATCGCGAGGGCTTGCACGTGGCCTGATGGCTGTTTCGATGGGCATACTTGGGGGCATGCGGTTGAAATGCCTATCCGCCTACATTGCCCGCAACTGCGCGGCACCCAAGATGAAGATGTAGCATCAACACCCGAACGGAAAACACATGTTCAAACCCCTGCTGGTACAAAAAACAGGATTGCGTCGGCGCACAGTGCTTGCCGGGTCAGCACTGCCGTGGATGCTTTCTCCCGCATGGGCGGCAATGGGCGGGCCCGATGCCGCGCAATTCTTCCGCGACGAGGAAACGCTGTCGGCCCACCTGTCGCCCGATGGCCGGCGCGTCGCGTTGCGCACGGTGGCCAAACACCGGGGTGTGATGCTCACGGTGCTCGACCTGAGCACAATGCAGCCTACCGTCTTGCACAGCCAGGCATCGGCCGATGCCTGTGACGTGGCATGGACCAGCGCCAGTCGGCTGATCTTCTCCATTGAGGAACGCAGGGTGCCAGAAGGACGGATTGATGCGGGGCCGGGACTGTTCGCCATCAACGCAGACGGCACGGCGTTTCGTCAGTTGGTCGAACGCCGGGAAATTGTCAAACTTGAGCGGTTCGACAGCGCCGGGATATCCGGTGCCGTGCCGACCGGGGCTGCACCCAAGGGAGTCGGTGGTGCCGCCATGGGACAGGAAGGAATGGGCTTCAAAACGATCGCTGACGCACCCAATGTCAGGAACGTTCGCGAAGTCGATTCCGACCGGCTGCAGGCCTGGGACACTTACCTGCTGTCGCCAATCGAGTCGACAACCGCGGGCAACATCCTCATGTGGCACCCCAAGGGTGCCAAAGGCTCTGCGCTTGAGCTGCTTGAACTGAACGTGCGTAGCGGGCGGGCGCGGGCGCTGGACATGCCGGGCGCGGTTGTCTCGGCGCACGCCGATGCGGCAGGCGAATTGCGCGCGGCGGTGGTTCAAGCCGCAGACAAACTGTTTACCGCGTGGCGCGACCCGGTCACCAGCCAATGGCGCACGTTGACAGACTGCGCCCCCGAAGCCGAGACCGATTGGGCTGTCAAACACTGTGATCCGCACGGCATCTTGTATGTCAGCGCCCGCCGCGGTCAGGACAAACTGGCGCTCTGGACTTACGACGTGGGTAGCGCCCGCTGGTCCACAACACCGCTGGTGCAGTCTCCGCAGTTTGATGTGGATGCACAGATATTGGTGAGTCAAGGCAAGGTCGTGGGCTTCAGATTCACGATTGATGCCGAAGTCACACAATGGCTGGACCTTGATTTCAAGAGCCTGCAGCAGCAACTCGACCAGCTACTACCCCGCACCGTGAACCGCATTGCCGTTGCAGCGCAGGGCAACCCGCCGGTGATTCTGGTGGAGTCCTTCTCCGACACGCAACCGGCGGTCCATCTGCAGTACAACCGCGAAACCCGCAAGCTCTCCCGGCTCGGCTCGCTGCGCCCGGACATTGCCTCCAGGCAGATGACCAGGGTGAACTTGCATCGGTTTGCAGCGCGCGACGGCCTGGATATTCCCGTGTGGGTCGCGCGGCCGCAAGAGACCCCCGCAAAACCCCTGGCAACGGTGTTGTTGCTGCCTGACGATCTGTATGCGCACAGTGAGCAGTGGCATTGGGATGCGGTCCTGCAATTTCTGGTTGCCCGGGGTTATGCCGTGTTGCGACCCGAAGTGCGTGGCACGCGCGGGCTGGGGCTGCGCCATATTCGGGCTGGCGTGGGGCAGTTCGGGCTGGGCATCAGCGACGACATTGCCGACACGGTGCAATGGGCCATTGGGCAAGGCATTTCAGATTCCAAACGCGTGGCCGTGGTGGCAGCGGGGTTTGGGGCGGGGTCCGGGCTGATCGCGATGGCGCGTCACCCGCAATTGTTGCGCTGCATGGTTGCCTGGTCTGCCGTTACCGACCTCACAGGATGGGATGCTGGCGGGCGCGACCTTGCACATGGTACGAGCCATCGACCCACGCCGGGCACAGCCCGTGGGCCGGGATTGGGCATCTCCCCAGCTGAGATGAAGGCACGCTCGCCACTCGGCCATGCCGGATCGATCCGCCAGCCGGTGCTGCTGGCCCATGGAGACAAGAACCCCTTGGTTCCGCTGGTCCAGGCCGAAGCCTTTTACAAGGCCCTGCAGGCGACCAATCAGGTATCCCAATGGATGGTCTACAAGGATGAAGGCCGGGCATGGCGCGACCCGGCCAACACCGTTGATTTCTACAACCGCATGGCGCGGTTTCTGGACGGCAATTTGATGCCGCCATGATCCATGGCAGCCAATGCCTGTGCGCTACGCCTTCTTGAGCAGGTAGTTGAAACTGAACGATATGCGGTCAGAGCTGGTCATGTTGGCGCTAACCCTGTGAAATACTTCTGACCTGAACAAAACCAATCGGCCTACCTGGGGCTTGATCTCGTAATTCCCAAAATGCTTGGCCTGCATGTCCGTCGGGACGACTGAGAAATCGCCGTCATCCCCGTTGGTGTTGTAGTAGTAAGCCCCGCTGATCGGCAATCCATCGGCACCCCGTTCGTGGTTGTGGCGTTCCTGGTAACCGAATGGCCGGGTGACATTGATCCAGCTTTGCGTGTATTGGGTATCAAACTGCAAGTCGCTGTCGACGCGTGTCGACTTCACAAATTCGAGAATGCTGTTTTCCACAAATCGCTTGAGCGCATAAAGTTTTGCAAAAGTGAAAAGATCTTTCTGCTGGCCAAAAGATGACAGCACGTTGTCCCCCCAAGTGGGTGCCAGCAGGCCTTCCAGCGTTGCTCTTTGCAGCAGGACCTCTCGGGCGATGGCCTCGACCGTCGGCGTATCGGCTTGCTCAATTCCAATCAGCGTTGGAAATAAAGTCTGGATGTTCATTGGCTAAATTTTGTTGATCATCGAACCCAGTTTCTTGAGTTTGGGTGATGCCACCGGCACGGTCAGCATCGTGCTGGCCACCGCCATCAACAAAAGGGCGGTAAAGGTCTCGTTGGTAATGATGTTCTTGTCCAGCAGAATGTTGACGAAGATGATCATGATCAGCGCCTTGGTCTGTAGCAGCCAGCCAATGATGGAGGCCTCGCCTTTTTCCCATTTGAGAATTTTCCCCGCCGCGTGAATACCCACCAGCTTGCCAGTCACCGAGGCAAGCAGCAGCACGGCAGCGGCGGCAAACACCGCCAGGCCGCCCACATTCCAGTTGGTGCGTAAACCCGTGCTCAGAAAGAACACCGGCATGATGACCATCAGCACATGGTGGCGCAGCAGGTCCATCTGCTCCTGGTTGAACCAGTCCGCATCCATCACGGCACCGGCCAGAAAGGCCCCCACCATGAAGTGCAGGCCAGCCCAGTCGGCCGCGAAACTGCAGGCCGCCAGCCAGATTAGGCTGACATACCAGCGATCCCGTTCGGCAATGCGCACCATCAGATATCGAAAGACCACCGTGGCCCCGCCAAAGACGAACAGGAACGTCACTTGCCGCCCCACCCGCGTCCAGTCCAGCAGGATGATGGCCAGCACGCCCCAGATCGCGATGTCGTCCAGGCTGGCGTAGCGCAGGATGCGCTGGCCCAGTGGTGCCCGCAGGATGTCGAGCTTCTCCATCAACAAGATCAGTATCGGCAAGGCGGTCACGGCGCAGGCCATGCCAACACCCACAACAAATTGCCACGGCCTGCCCCCGGTACCCATCCACCCGTCAAAAGAAAGCATGCCAAGCGCCGCAACACAGCCAAACACCAGCGGCACGCCCAGGGCAAAGCCCGCGGTGATGCCACTCTCACGCCGGTTGACCCAGGCCTTCTTCAAATCCAGTTCAATCCCGGCGATCATCACAAACACCATGACGGCCCACCAGGCGATACCGTTGAGGGACTGAATGACCTGCGGGTTGAAGACAAACTGGTAGTACTGCGGATAGGCCGCCCCAAGAATGCCGGGGCCCAACAAAATGCCGGCAATGATCTGGACCACGACCAGGGGCGCGTAGTAGTCCGTTCGGCCCAACCTCCAGATGAGATAGGGGACGGTGAAGATGATCAGCATGGCGATCAGGAATATTTCTGTAGTGTTCATGGTGGACAGGGGAAGTTCGATTGACGAGGGCCACTGACCCGTTTGAAAACAGTGTAGCCGCCGTTGAGCCGCACGTCAGGTGCCAGCCTTGGAAGGTGCATGGAGAGTCGAATTGAGGAAGGAAACTTGCCGCCCGATAGGACGCACCATGGCGACGATCTTGCCAATAAACTGGTGCTCACTCTCATGAATTTCATCAGCGGTCATGACTGCGGCCACACGATCACGCAGCACATCAATCGAAGGTTCGCCCCTGCGCAGGGTTGCTACCCAAGTAGTAGCAGTCCGCGCACCAATGGCACGGACTGCGTGCCGGTTCTCATCCCGCGTTGCGAATCACGACACCCTCTTGGGTGGCCGCACCGACGCGCACCAGATCGTCGATCAGGCCCTCAACCCACGGTAAAAACTCAGTCTCTGAAAAGTGGCGCTGGTAAATCAACACGAAGTAGGGCGTAGCCTGCGCCCAGGCCACGAAGTCGCTGATTTCCAGGCGCTGAACTTCGAGCAGTTTGAACTTCAGCAGCACCTTTGCGGCGTGCTGGATGTGTTTGCCTGGATCGGCTGCAAAGCCACGCAGGCGTGCGCGGGCAGTGGCAATAGCGCCAGTCACGTTGGTAAAGACCGCGCCGTGACCGGGGATGACGATGGCGGGCGCCAAAGATTCGATCAGATCAATGGTCTGGCCCACTTGGTCGAAGGCATCCTGGCCTTCGAGCTCGGGGAACACGACGCCAAAGCCGCGCTCCCACAAGGCGTCGGCCGAGATCAGCACCCGTGAGGTGGGCTCAAACAGAATCACCGAGTGGGGATCGTGCCCAGGCGCCGCATGCACTTGCCACGTTTTGTTGCCCAACTGGATGTCGCTGCCCGGCCGCAGCACCGCATCAAACCGGAACTGCGGGCAGGTCTGACCGGTGGGCGTGTACGTCAACGCTTGCGGGTTCCAGTCTCTTACAAACGCGCAGTGCCCCGGCGGGATGAGTGTATGCAAGCCCGGATAAGCCTGTTGCAGCGCCGCATTGCCGCCGCAGTGGTCGCTGTGCAAGTGGGTGTTGACCAGTACGTCGAGGGGACGCGCGCCCAGCGCGGCACCAAGCAGAGCCAGCGTTTGCTCGGAGTGGCTGCTGTAGCCGCTGTCCACCAGCGCACAGCCCTGTTCGCCTCGAATCAGGATGTTGTTGGACGACAGCCAGCCGCGCTCGAACACGGTGATGTCGGTGGGCAGCGTGGGGATGGATGGGGTCATAGGGCAGCAGCAAGTCTATCGGGATCGGTTTTTCCCCTCGAAGCCGTCCGTCATCTGATTGGTCGCGAGCGACAATAGCCCCTGCTGCCGTCAACCCTTCAGGAAACCACCACATGCCCGCGCAAACCCGCACCCTCGACCCCCGCCTGTGCCCCCTGTGTGGCCAAGCCAACCAGTGCGCCATGGAGATAGAAAAGCAAACCGGAATCAAGCAAGGCGCATGTTGGTGCTGCAGCGCGGCCATCAGCGCCGAGTTGCTGAGCCAGATCCCCGATGCCTTGCGCAACCAGGCTTGTGTATGTGCGGCCTGCGCGGCCAAGCCCGCCGCCGTCGCGTAGCCTTAAGCGCCGTCGGTGTCGGG
>CXWL01117735.1_pt1 | contig 17918 bp, 19 predicted proteins | sample 590931 | NCBI WGS metagenome assembly CXWL01 (sample SAMEA3498368, study PRJEB10139) | groundwater metagenome | biome: water well; material: biofilm material | place: Germany | collected 2015-04-27 | reverse complement strand
GCCACTACAACCGGAAGACTACGCGCCGCGCGGCGCCGAAATGCGCGCAGACTATGCTGTTGCTGGGACTTGCCGGGCTGCCGGTCGAGTTAGAGTGAGAGCCGACCACTTGACCACGGTTATTTGGTGGCATAGTGAATTGGTTAGTGGTTCCGTCATGGGGTGATTAAGTATTTCTTCACACTGAAGCTGGCCGATGAANNTTGCCATTCTCGCCCCAGCGTCCTTCAGACAATCTGCCGTACAACATCACCATCTCGCGGGTGATGTTTTCGCTGGGGAATAGTTCCAGTGCGCGCACGCGAGCCGCATTACCCATCTGTTGTCGCAATTCACTTTCAGTAAGCAGTTTTAACAAAGCCTGCGTCAGCGCGCTTACATCGCCCACCGAAAACAATAAGCCGGTTTTGCCGTCTTCCACCGCGTCGGTGATGCCATATATTCGCGATGCCACAGCGGGTAAGCCGCACGCTGCCGCCTCAATGATGGTCATGCCAAAGCCTTCGCGATAACTGGGCAAGCAAAAAATATCTGCTGCCATCATGTAACGCTCCGGCGTAGCTGTAAAGCTCACATAGCGCAGACGGTCACGCTCTGTATGGCAGATTTTCTGGATGAGGCTGAAAGGCACATCTTCTTCAGCGCCTACCAGCAGGAGCACCACATCCGGGTGGTGTTGGGCAATCGCACAGAAGGCGGCAGCCAAATCCAGCATCCCCTTGTCCCGGTTGAGCCGTCCGACAAACAAAATCACCTTGGCATCCTGTGCAATTCCCAGCGCATCTCGCATCGCGCGCCTGACCTTCTGATCAAGGTGAAAGCGCTCTGCATCAACACCACAAATCGAACCGGCACCGATCACTCTGGCCTTGCCTGGCGGCAATACACCTTCGTTTATCAGGAAATCCCGCTGCGAGGGGCTAACCACCAGAACGTCTGTTGCCAGCGACCCGACTAATTGATCGAGCAGTTTGAGTGCTGTTCGCCGCCAACCCCTTCGCGTTGCCCATACCTCGCCGTGGCATGTGTTGATGCGTATTGGCACGCCAGCCAACCATGCCGCCAACATTCCTAGCAGCCCGGTCTTGGGCATATGGGAATGCACAATATCGAATTGCTCGCGGCGAAACAACTTGATGAGTTGAAACAAGATCAGCGCATCTTTCCAAGGTGAAGGTTTGCGCTCGATAGGCAGCAAGATGAGTCGTGCATTGAGGCCATCCAGCAAGTGCTTGTCCGCAGAATTACAGATGACCGTTACTTGATACTTTTCTGCAGCCGCCTGGATGTGTCCACGCAAAAAAGCATGAACAACGGCAGGAATGGTGGCGACATAGCAGAGTTTCTTCATTTTATTGAAAAATAATTATTTTTATTATTTAGCTTTCGCTCTAACCATCAGGCTATACCCACCCAAAAGCTTGCAGGCTAGCCTGCTGCCGAGCAAAAAATGTGCAAGGATGCGTGGGATAACAGCCAACCATTGTCGAAAGTTAGCTGGGGGCACGTTCAAGAACGCAGGGGATAGTTTGGCTACCTCAATCTCATAGCCACAATCTGACAAAGTAGCTTTCGCACTCCACTCATTAAAATAATGAATGTGCCCAACCTCGGATCGAGCGTATGCAAGCCCGCGTGTCATCAATTTCATAACGTTCATATCCATCGGGACTTTGAAAATAAAATACGATCCGTGTAATTTAAGTCTTTCCAAGAACCCGATGTAGTCGCTTATGTGCTCAAAAACATCCAAGCAAAGTACCACGTCAACTTGCTTTTCAGACTCAAGAACATCGCAACAATGAAACGAAAGGTTCTGTGACTCTTTTCCATTCCAAAAATTTGCCGCATCCGTTGAAATGTCATAACCAGTAAATTGAATATTGGGGAAGTGAGAAGATAAGATTTTGGTAATCTCGCCTGCTCCACAGCCAACCTCCAAGATTGATTTTGCAGATATGCCCTTTAGCAATTCGATAATTAACTTTGCTTTATAAGGGCTGTGCTCTTGATCCCAGTTGGCGTTGATCTTAAGGTACGTTCCGTCATTATAAATATTCATAAGTCCCCTGTAACCATACAATTGACATTCACGTGTTATAACCTTGACCATATTGTTGCCTTCCCTCTTTCGGATGCGCAAAATAGCCCACTACGGCAAAAATCGTTGCGGCAAAGCTGGGTTCTTCCATCAACAATGGATGTGACATGAATCCACACTCTTCTATTTAAGCTTTTCAGCAAGCCTGCTTAAAACCAGATGCCATTGCAAAGAAATAGAAGTCGCCACAATTTTGGACTGATGATCTTGAAATAATACCCACCTGATTAACTTCAAAAAATCACCCGCAACCCGCCACACAAAAGTTAGAATTATCAGGAACATGATGCGCCACTGATAGACCTCCATAAAGTGGCGCAATTGTATTTTCAGAAAAACCCAACGTGTTTTTGCACGTTTTTGCCAATTTACTTTGTTCCTGACGCGATAGGCGAACAGGATCTCATCCAGCGTGCCAAACCGGCTTTTGCGATAACTACGCAACAGAAGTTCTTGATCTTCGCAAAAGTATGGGTCAGGCACTGTGTAGGGATACTTGCGAAACCATTCGATTCTGCCCATCCAAGTTGGATGCGGAAGGTAGAAACCCATCCATGGTTGCGCACAAATTTCCTCGTGTGATAGTGAATATGGGAATAACCCCGTTGCCGCGTTGTTCTCATCAATCTTAATTGCACGAACGGCGACCAAGTCCAGCCTTGGGTCATTTTGCAATGTTTCTATTTGCCTCGCAAAACGTTCAGGATACGAAACATCATCCTGATCCATACGAGCGAAATATCGGCCACGAGCAAAAGCAATCGCCTCATTAAGCCTGGATGCCAGCCCTTTATTTGTTCCATCACGCAAAATCCTGATTCGCGCGTCATCGATGTCCGCAATGCCCTGCATCGCGTTATCCGTTGACCCATCGTCAATAATCAGCAATTCCCAATCCGTAAAAGTCTGTTTTACGATTGAAAGAACGGCCAGCCGCAAATACTTGCCGGCGTTATACACCGGTATGGCCACTGTCACCAATGGCGAAATATCACTATGCAATGCTTCAGCCACGGTAACTCCTTAACCACTCGCAGGTACGGCGCAGCCCGTCATCGAACGCAACTTTCGGTTTCCAACCTGTGTGTGCCTGTAATTTTGTCGAGTCCAGCACATTGGCTTTCGCATCAAAGGCCCGCTCCGGAAGATGCTCGACACGAACCTCACATCCCAATTCCTTCATCAAGGGCGCTATGGCCTTGATCACATCCATATTGGAAAGTCCCACCCCAGATCCGAGATTATAGGTTTCCGATAGATGCCCCATTTTCAGAGCACTGATTATCCCTGCCGCCAGATCACTGGCATAAAGGTAGTCACGAATCGTTCCTGTCTGGCCGAATATCCTGATGGGTTGCCCGCGTATCGCCGAGGCCATCGCGGTAGCAATGAAACCCTGCCCAACAAATGGCCTTTGCCCTACGCCATACGCATTGGCAGGGCGTACGCAAACAAACTTCAAACCATGTGTTACCGCGTATAGATGCGCATAGTTCTCCAGTGTCAACTTGGTGACGCCATAAGGAGAAATTGGCTTGGTGGGATAATCCTCGCGTATAGGTAATTTGATTGCTTCGCCATATACCGTCCCGCCGGAGGACACCAATACCAGTTTTCCACCCCTATCGGCCACTTCAGAAAACAGTTGCACCGTGGGTGGCAAATTTTGCAGCAAATCCGCCAAAGGATTTTCAAAGGACGTATTCGGCACGGTAGCATAAGCCAGATGAATCACTTCCTGATGGCAATCAAGCAGACCGCTGATAAAGTCGAGCCGGGCAAAATCTCCCGTAACATAAGCAACGTCTTGCGGTAACTCATATGCAGGAATTACTCTCCTGCCCAGCACAGTGACGCGCCGCCCCGTGGCAAGTAGCTCGGGTACCAAATGAGTGCCTATGTACCCAGCACCGCCAATGACTAAAGTGTTTCGATCTTCGCTCACAACGTCACCCAGCCTTGCGGAATCAGATCATTTACCTCGTTATTGTTCGCGAACCACTTTTTCGGCGCGACCACAATTTTTTCCGGATCGGGATTCAGCCACGCCCCCCACCAGCTAAAGGAACTGTTGGCGATAATGTGGTGCCTGCACAAACTCATCAAGCGCATGTCATTGTAGCTTTCCGCCCCCTGATTGTGATCCACATATCTGCATGGGAAGTCGATTTTGAGGTTCTCCATTACCCAAGGTACGTCGTCCGAAAATATGAAAAAGCTGGGCTGGTCAATCCGCTCGACGACATACTGGATTGCCGATTGGTAGTACTCCAGTGGGCACAATCCATGGGTTGCCTTCGTTTTGGGATTCTTCGCATAGTCACCGCGCCGCACATGCAGACTCACCGCATTCACGTTACCAATTTGTTCGGCAAGTTCAGCATTCCGCTTTACCAACGGAACCTTGAAAGTAAAATCGGCACGAATAACTGAGGCTACTTCGCAAAAATATTTCTCGGATTGCCAATAACCAACCAGATAACAGTCTCGTGGAACATGCTTTATTTCCGGCCAATACTGGAAGTGCGGCTCAACGACAAAACCATCACGACGAATCACCGCTAAGCTGGGGCGAATCAAAACCCGCCTGATGCCAGATGAGAACTGCCAGCCCAGAATTCTACGCACATCCGCCTCGCTGGCAATTTCTACCGGGCAATCAAAAACCCGCTGAAGCTCAAATCCCTGGTGCAGCGCATAACCGGCAAATCCCGAAACATCCAACCGCAGCATCTGCCCGCGCTCCAACGACAGCGCGCGCCCCGCCGCATACTGGAACATCTGGTTACCGAGTCCACCTATGATATTGCTGACAATCATGAATCGCCCTTCGTCAATATCTTCAGGTCGGAGAGGATAGCCAAGGCAACAGTATTTACAAAAGTTTCAGCGTAGAAAGGCAGGGCAGCATCACTTTCTAAGAAATGCGCGATCGCACTCTGATACTTGCGATAGTCCGCTTCGGACATGCCGCTGAGAAGGCTGTACAGACTCTCATGGTCGCGGAATTCTCTCCTGTCAATAAAACATTCTTTAGGAATGTAATCAGTAATATTTGAGGCGCCCCAATATACAGGGACACAACCGGAGAAGAAGCAATCAAATATCTTTTCCGTAATATAACCAGACATATCTTTTACGTTTTCATAGCACACGGCAAACCGGTATTTGCGCAAAGTCTCGAGCTTACCGGCTACCTTCCCTCGATATGAAGGGAATGCTTTGCGTCCGATTTGATGTATCCCTAACCGTGCCGCCCGAAGCCATAGTTTCCCCACCCAGCCAGGAGGAGGCGGAGAGACTTCCCATCCGCTCCCATACAAGTCAAACCGATCCGGTGCATTTTGCTCAAACCAGCGTATCGTCCTCACCCGCTCGGAGTACAGATCTTTAGTTGTCCGTCTGGCACTGCTTTTATTGCCCGCAATCAGGCAACAGAATTTGTCCCGGCCACTCCATCCAAGCTCGAAGTGCGAATTCCGTTTATTTGGAAAATTGATCTTTATATATCGCCTTTGATCGACCAAATCATCATTCCAGGTAAAAATTTCCCGGTATTGCGCAAGCAGGTCTTGTGAGGCATTCGAAGGACAGATTTGCTCGGTCTCCATCAACAGCACAAACGCCGCCACAGTCAACTCTTTCCGTGTCGCATTCATGTGCAGTTCAAATTCGACATGACGGCCTTTGTTCACATCGGGCGTATTTAATTCGACCCCACGCGATAACAATTGCTCCCGCAATAACCAATATGGGTAGTTGCTATCATCCCTGTTTATAGGATCGCTGAGATTAAAACGGGCGTTGTTTGAAATACCCTTTTCCACATAGTTTGCATATTGCATTTCTGATGCTGGATTTTTATCGTTGTTCATCTTGTCTACGTTTTTTAAGCATCCACATTATTTTTATGAATGGCTCGCGAACTGTCATTGAGTAGAGCACCTCTGCCAGCTTCCATGGAAACACACTCAGTAGAGCAAATCTGGCCCATCCCTTGGCAATCTTGATGAAGGAAAGTAGATACGAGATTCGTTGCGCTGCTGTGCGCAGCTTTTTGGACAAGGAGCGCCTTTGCGCAGAGCCATAATACTTTTGATTGTTCACCGTACAACCGAACAATTTGCTTTCCACCAATGCCAGTCGCCCTTGGCCTAACAGCCAGAATATAAACAAAGTGTCGGCACCATATTCACCATATTGCTGGACATGCTCCGGCCAAGAAAACCCCTTCATATTCCTCATCGGCAACAACCCATAAATGGCATGAGGAATTGCCCGGCCTTCAGGCAACATGAAGAATCGTAACTGCCTAATTAGCGAATTTTCATCCGTCATCGATCGTAATGCTGAGTATGAATCTGGACAACCTGAGACTATGCGCCCATCCTCTTCTCTAATATCAAAATCACAAAAAGCCATAACTGCAGTGTCATCGGCGGTTTTTGCTGCGAGTAAATATTCAATAAATTCGTGTGAGTGCCAATCATCATCAGCAGACCAAACGAAATATTCACCGAGTGCTTTTTCAAAAACAAATTGAAAATTCAGATTAATTCCTAAATTATTTAATTGTTTGAAGTAACGTATTCGTTGATCTTTTCGCATGAATTCATGCGCCACATCTTCCGTTTCGTTCCCAGGTGATGCATTGTCAGAAACGATGATGTCCAAATTCTGATATGTTTGTCCTGTGATCTCAGTAAGCGTACGTCGCAAATCTTCTGGTCGGTTGTATGTCCGAATGCCGATGCTTATTAACGGCTTATTCTTCAATTCTTCAATTTTTTCCATTTCTCTTATCTTCTAATGCGCTAGTGAACATTAATCACAACCTAGCTAACTCGTATTTCACATATTTCAACAGCCTAGGTCGCATTTGGTCCGCCAGAAGAGCTGAAGTTACTAGAGACATCACCCCAGTAATTAATAAAAATAAGAATGCGTTCCAGCGATCCAGCATCATTTCAGGCTTAAATTGTTTAGCTAGCAGCATGATGCCAGTCACTCCGATAACTGGTAATAAAACGTCAGCAAAATACCATCTCCATTTTTCACTAGCGAGCAGTCTGCGATGCATGAGTTGTATTGCAATCAAGACATAGCCGGCGTTTAGAATCACCCAAATCCAGGCTGCTCCAATAACACCATAGCGCGGAACGATCCAAAATATTGCTGGGACAAGAGCAACAACGGCCACAATGTTTGTCTTGATGCCAAGACTAACCCACCCATATGCGAGCTGTAATTGCACAGGCATGTGCATTAAACAATTTAAAAACACCCCAACTACAAATATCGTCAGAATAGAGCCGGTCTTCTCAGCAAGGTTGACATCTCCGGACCACATGAACAGCACCTCCTTGGAGAAAAAACACAGAAGCATTACTGCAGGAGCGATCAATATTGTGATCAATTGCGCTCCCTGATGGTATAAAGTGGCAAGCGCTACCTGATCGTTTTGAGTCGAAAGTTCCACCATGCGCGGATAGAAAGCAGTGGTAATAGGGCCAATAACAATGTAGAGCACTCCGGCAACTGTCGATGCCAGTGTGTAGTAACCAAACAACTCTAGCGGGAGCAACCGAGATAGCAATACCTTGTCTATTTGAGTCAGGAGTATTGCTAGAAAAGTTACGAGCATCATCCCACTTGCAAATTTCCAGACATCTGCAATAGCAATGAAAGTAAATCTTGGTGTCAAAGGTGGTCTTGGCAATGTGCGATGCACACCTATTGCCAAGGTGACTACAGACATTAGCGAGATAGCCGCTTGCCAGAGAAAAAAAGCCTGGACAGTTGGTGATAGCCAAGCCAAAACAATTACTGCACCTACATTGCGCAGTGTTGCAATAGCTGCATTCACAATGTTGTACCAGACTTGCCGTTGCAATCCAATTAATGAACTACGGTAAATGCTTTCTACAAAACGTAGCGCAACGACTATGCCCATGATTGCAAGTACCTGTCCAACCACTGAGATAGGCAATTTCTCTGCTTTAAGCCAATCTGTTGCCAAGTAGCCGGATGCGGCCCAAACCGAAACAGCAATAATTGCAGCAATAAAAATAGCGATTATTTCCAGAGTCCGCAATAAATCATTGATCGACTGAGGGCTGTGCGCACCTGCTGTAAAACGGGCCATTTCACGGTTGAGAGTGGGCGTCATACCCATGTCTAGCATTGTCAACCAAGCTTGCATCACGGCAAAAAGACCTATCAGTCCATAGGCCTCCATCCCTAGATATAGGATATATAAAGGCACAAAGGCCAGACCCATAACAGCGGCCCAACCTTGTCCAAAATAGTTAGCGATAATGTTACGCTTCAGCGCCATATTGCTTGCGCTCGGCAATCCTGTTTAGCGAACACGCTTCAAATATCCGTCTGGTGCTACCGTAATCACTAGTTTATTTTGAATATTTTTGTCTATTTTGAACTCTGAATGATTTTCTAAATATTCCCATACGGCTGTCTTTGGATTATTCCCCACCCCCCAAGGACGATCTGGGAAAAAATCTTCCGGCATATCTTCGACAACTGTATCCATAACTACGCAATAACTTCCAACCGTTGCTAGTGGTGCATAAGCTTCCAGTTCCGCAAGAACATGATCGTGTGTGTGATTGGAATCAAGGCACACGAGAATGCGTTTTTTCTCTTTGGTTTTTTCTCTTACCTGAGCGATTATTTCTGGTGAGATGCTTGAACCTTGAATCATGCTAATGCGTTTAAACATCGGATGCTCTTCAATCGCCTTTCGATTGTGTGGGCGAATATCAATATCAATACCGATAACCTCACCTTCTATGCCTGTACATGAGGCAACTAGCTCTAGCATCGAGGCAGAAAATATCAGAGAGCCGCCGTGTGCTATTCCCGTTTCAATAATCAAATCTGGCTTAACTTCCCATATTATTTGCTGCATCGCCAAAATATCCTGTGGGTACTGGATAATCGGGCGACCCAGCCACTCAAAGTGGTAGGAATATTTCCCGCTATTCGCCGTATCAATCCATTCGCGCGTCAATTTTTGCAGCTGAGGATTGTCACCCTGTGCCTTGATCTCGCTTGCGCATTCTTGCCTGAATTGTTCTACTGGATTCATTTGCCATTCCTTTTGGTTATAAATTTTCACTTAAGGCTTTTAATTATTTTTGCCGGATTTCCCAATGCAACTACAGAATCAGGAACATCTCGCGTGACAACCGAACCTGCGCCAATAACCACATTGGATCCAATCCTGATTCTTGGCAATACTACGCTTCCCGCCCCGATCATGGTGTTCTCGCCGACCTGCACACACCCGCATAACGTGGCCCCGGGCGCGATGTGAACGCCCGCACCAAGCACGCACTCATGATCAACACCTGCATTCGTGTTGACGATGCATGCCTCCCCAAGTTCGGCCATCGGAGCAATGACGGCTCCCGCCAGGATGTGGCAGTTATCGCCAACATGTGCGGAAGACGATACCACTGCGCTGGTGTGGATCAATTTTGGAGTACTGAAGCCAGATTTGCGAAAGATCTCGAGGTAGTCGCGCCTGTCGCGCCCGCTTGCGCCGCCTATCGCCGCAATCGCATTGATGCTTTTTCTGTCATCGCGTTTCTGGCTCCAGGCGTCATATGCCTCAAGTCCGATGTGTATCTCGACACCCTTCAGAATCGGAGCAACATTTGGCGAGCTATCGAACAACGCGATCACTTCACCGCCCTGCGCGCGTATGATCTCTTCAAGAACCAGAGCATGCCCTTTGGCGCCCCACAAAATGTATCTCGGAGCGGCCATTATCTTTGGTATACGGACTTCACTGCATCCACTACCCGATCCTGATCAGCGTTCGTCAAGTCATGGTAGCTGGGTAAATTGATGGCTCTGACCGGAATGTCGTAGCTGTTCCTGTTTGCCGGTTGCGGCGTGAACATGGGCAATGAGCTTAACGGATGGAAAAAGACTCGACCATCAATGTTTTCGGCCTTGAATATTTCCAGCAAGCGCTCGCGTGTGACTCCCGTTTCGGGTGCGAACACTGCTGTAGGCATCCAGTAGCCGTTGATCGTTCCCGCTTTTTCGGGGTTCATGCTGACACCGGTCAGGCTACCCAAGTGCTCTTGATAATAGGTGAAGATTTCTCTTTTGCGCTCGATCAGCTCAGTGATCCGCTCCATCTGGCCGCAGCCGATGGCTGCCTGAATATTGGACATCTTGTATTTGAAGCCGACTATATCTGGCCAGAACTGTTTGGTTTGCCCGGCAGCACGGCCATGGTTGCTCAAGGTCAACACTTTTTCATACAGGGCACGATCTTGGGTGATGAACATGCCGCCTTCGCCCGTTGTCATCGTCTTGGTGCCATGAAAGGAGAACGCCCCAAACGCGCCCAGTGTCCCCGCATGGTGGCCGTTCCAGTATGAGCCAAGCGCTTCAGCAGAATCTTCGATAACAGGGATGCCGTACTTCTCGCCAAGTTCAAGCAGTCGATCCATTTCGCAAAGATTGCCATACAGATGAACCGCAATGATCGCTTTCGTCCGGGGCGTAATCGCGGCTTCCGCCTTGTCTGGATCGATGCACCATGTGTCCGTCAATGCATCCACGAATACCGGCTTGGCACCGAGGTAGGTTATCGGAGCTGCCGAAGCGATCCAGTTCGTATCGGCTAGGATGACCTCGTCCTCGTATCCGACGCCCAAGGCTGCCAATCCCATGTGCAGGGCACCGGTGCAACTTGATGTTGCAATCGCATACTGAACACCGGAAAACTCTCTGAATTTTTTTTCAAATTGAGTTATGTATTCATAGCAACGATCACCCCAGCCATTCCGTGCCGCATCGGTGGCGTATTCCACTTCCTTTTCTGTAATGGAAGGTTTTGTGTAAAAAATGCGCGGCTTCATTTGATCTCCAAAACGGGTACTGACGTAACAAACTGCCCGCCCCATTCACGAATGTAGGCCAGCTGTTCGACCACTTCCGTGCGCAAGTTCCATGGCAAGATCAGTACGTAATCTGGTCGGTTTTGTTTTAGATGCGCCTCAGCAACAATCGGGATACGGCAGCCGGGTAAAAACTTATCTTGCTTGGCAGGGTTGCGATCCACCACATAAGGCAACAGATCCGGGCGCACACCAGCATAATTCAGCAAGGTATTGCCCTTGGCGGCGGCACCATATCCGGCAACCGTTTTACCTGCTCGTTTGGCTTCGATCAGGAAGGCCAGCAAATCATTCTTCACCCGATCTGCCTTGACTTGAAAGCCTACATAAAACGCTGTGCTGTTCATACCTGCTGCTGTTTCACGTTCCAATAGTTTCGCCACATTCGGGCTTAGTTCACGCTCCCCTGAATCGCTGCGTTGTGCGTACACACGCAAGCTACCACCGTGTGTATGCAATTCTTCAACATCAAACACATTCAAGCCGTTGCGCTCAAAAATGCGCTTCACTGCTGTCAAGGAGAGGTAAGAATAATGTTCGTGGTAAATGGTATCGAATTGGTTCTCAGATACTAGGCGCAGCAAATGCGGGAATTCAAAAGTCGCCACGCCAGTTGGTTTAAGCAGAACAGCGAAGCCTGCCACAAAATCGTTGATGCCCGGCACATGTGCCAAGACATTATTAGCGGCCGTCAAGTCGGCCTGTTTGCCTTGCTCGACAAGTTGTTGAGCCAGCTTTACACCGAAAAACGCTTCAACAATTTCGATACCTTTGACGCGCGCAGCATCCGCTGTGCTGGTGGTAGGCTCAATACCCAGGCAGGGAATACCCCGTGCTTTCGCATATTGCAGCAAGTAGCCATCGTTCGCTGCCACCTCGACGATATGGGAATTTGTGTCCAGCGCAAAACGCTGCGCCATATCCGCCACATATTTTTCGGCGTGTTCTAACCATGTCGTTGAGAATGAGCTGAAGTAAGCGTAATCGGCGGAGAACAATTCGTCGGCTCCGGCATAGTCTTCGGTTTGTACCAGCCAGCATTCGGTACACACCAGCACCCGCAAGGGAAAATACTTTTCCGGTGCGCGCAATGTCTTCTTGGTGAGATAGGCATTGGATGGCGGCGCGGTACCCAAATCAATCAGCGGGAAAATCAATTCAGTGTAGCAGTAGCGGCATTTCATAAAACAATTCCCTGGAAATCTGATTTGATAAATGGATGGTTGCGGTCACGCTCGGAAAGATCGTCAATTGGTAGTGGCCAAGCTATGTTAAGTTTTGGATCAGCCACATTAAGCGCGCCCTCGGCCTCGGGATGATAGACCGCGGTGTGCAGATAAATCAGCTCGCAATCCCCAGTTAACGCTTGAAACCCATGCGCATAGCCTTCCGGGATGAGCAGGCTCTTGCGATTTGTGGCGGAGAGTATTTCGCCATGCCAATGCAAGAAAGTAGGCGAGTCGCGCCGGAGATCAACCGCCACGTCCAGTATCTCACCCTTCAAGCAGCTCACCAGCTTGGCTTCGGCATGCGGCAGATGCTGAAAATGCAACCCACGCACCGCGCCTCTCTGGCGCGTAAGGGTGTGGTTGATTTGGGCGATAGGTTTAGTGATGCCGGTTGCACGGAATTCATCGGCGCAGTAAAAACGCGACAAAAACCCACGATGGTCTTCTATCGCCTTGCGCTGCACCAGCATCAGCCCAACCAAAGGGGTCGGAATAAAATCGAAGCGCGACATAGCTAATCGTTTTGCCTCAGAGATTGGTAGTCAGTCATCTGTGCCAATGTGACTGAGCGCATGTCTTCGTTCTTGCGCCATGCCTCGTGCCATTCCAGCGTTTTGTGCAATGCAGTTTGCAGCCGCCAGCGTGGCTGCCAATTCAACTGGCTGCGTGCCTTGCTGCTATCCAGTTTGAGATAGTGCGCCTCATGCGGTTGCGGGGTTTCATCGCATTGCCAATTTACGTCCTTGCGTATCTCGGCCAATTGTTCAACGATCCATTTCACCGGCTGCGCATCTCCATCTGCCGGGCCGAAGTTCCAAGCCTCGGCAAAGCCAGTGCCATCTACATAAAGCCGTTCGGCCAGCACCAAATACCCAGACAATGGCTCCAGCACATGTTGCCAGGGTCGCGTAGATTGCGGGGAGCGTATTTTCAATGTTTCACCCGCATCCATGGCACGCAAAAAATCCGGGATCAAACGATCTGCCGCCCAGTCGCCGCCGCCAATCACGTTGCCGGCCCTTGCGCTTGCCAGCGCGATGCTGGCTGGTTCCAAAAATGACTGTCGATAAGCCGACGTAACTAACTCTGCACAACCCTTGCTGCTGGAATAGGGATCAAAGCCGCCCATCGCTTCATTTTCACGATAGCCCCACACCCATTCTCGATTTTCGTAACACTTGTCGGTGGTGACATTCACCACCGCTTTCACTCCGGGTGTGGCACGTATAGCCTCAAGCAAATGTACCGTTCCCATCACATTAACCGCATAGGTCTCTACCGGCTGTGCATAGGAGTAGCGCACCAAGGGTTGTGCGGCCAGATGGAAAACGATTTCAGGACGTGTGGTTTGCATAGCTTCCCGCAGTTTATCGGCATCACGGATATCCGCTATTCTGCTGCTCGCCATGCCTTTGCCAATTTCTGCCACGGTAAAAAGGTTGGGCTCGGTCGGCGGATTGAGGGCATAGCCGTGCACTTCTGCACCCATGGCTTGCAGCCATAGCGAAAGCCAGCCGCCTTTAAAGCCGGTATGCCCGGTCAGAAAGACGCGCTTGCTGCGCCAGAAATCCGGGGTCACTTACACACCTTCCACGGTGCCTTGCCGCTTGCCCACAACTCTTCAAGATGATTCTTGTCACGCAGTGTATCCATCGGCTGCCAGAATCCCCTGTGCTCAAATGCCATCAATTCACCTTGCGCCGCAAGCCGATTGAGCGGTTCGCCTTCCCAAGCAGTTGCATCATCGGCAATGAATTCCAGACAGCTTGGCGATAAGACAAAAAATCCGCCGTTAATCCAGCCGCCGTCGCCCTGAGGCTTTTCAATAAAGCCGCGTACTGACCTCCCATCCATATTGAGTGCACCATACCGGCCAGGAGGTTGAACGGCAGTGACCGTCGCGCGCTTGCCGTGCTGTTTATGGAAAGCGATCTGTGCGCCAATATCAATATCTGCCACCCCATCACCATAAGTAAAACAAAACTCGGTCTCATTTTTTACATAGTCCGCCACACGCTTTAGACGACCACCGGTCATGGTGCCATCACCGGTATCTACCAGCGTCACTCTCCACGGCTCGGCATTGCGTTGATGCACTTCCATCCGGTTGTGCTCCATATCGAATGTCACATCGGACATGTGCAGGAAATAGTTGGCGAAGTATTCCTTGATGACATAACCTTTGTAGCCGCAGCAAACCACAAAATCATTGATGCCGTGCGCGGAGTAAATCTTCATGATGTGCCAAAGAATCGGGCGTCCGCCAATCTCAATCATCGGTTTCGGACGCGTAGAGGTTTCTTCGCTGATCCGCGTTCCCAATCCACCCGCAAGAATGACGACTTTCATTAAATATCCCCTTACAACTTGGCAAGTGCCGCGAAAGCTTCCGGTATCGGGCAATGATGATTGCCAACGAATAACCCGTTCTGGTCGATGTGCTCCGCATTCTTCAGAGTGCCGTGCACTTCAGAATCGAAGTATTTCACCACTTCATTTTTGGCAAAGTTACCCGCAACAATCGGACGGCACTCGAAGCCTAGCTCATTCAGTTTCACCACCAAAGCTTTGCGCGTGAGTTGGCTGCCGGGGCGAATCACCAAGCTGAAGCCGAACCAGCTGCTCTCGCCGATCTCGCGCTGAATGATGATGTCCGGATGCTTGCCCAGCGTCGCTTGTAGCAGCTTGCCGTTCTTGCGGCGCTCTTCCACCATCGTTGGCAAACGCTTCACCTGCTCCACGCCGAGCGCCCCCTCCAATTCGATTGGGCGCACGTTATAACCCGGTAACACGAACCTCCAGGATTCCTCGAAAGGATCATCGCTCTTCTCACCGCATACAAGGTTGTGTTTGGGCAAATTGCGCGTCCAGCCATGGGCGCGAAGCGACAACAGAATGTGGTACAGCTCTTCATCGTCGGTGACAATCAGTCCGCCCTCCATCGTCGAAATATGGTGACTGAAGAAAGAGCTGAAGCTGCCCATCACACCAAAGGTTCCGGCTTGCTTGCCTTGGAAGGTAGCTCCCATGGATTCGCAATTGTCTTCGATCAGAACGATGTTGCGCTTGCCTATGATCTGCTGGATACGCCCGAAATTATTCGGGTTACCGAGCAGATTCACCGCCATAATTGCGCGGGTCTTGTCTGTAACAGACTGTTCCAGTTGATCGAGATCGTAGTTCAGGGTGTGCAAGTCGATATCGACGAACTTGATCTTCAAGCCATATTGATACAGCGGGTAGTAGGTGGTACTCCACGACACTGCCGGCACAATAACTTCGTCACCGCGCTGTAGTTTCAGCTTGGGGTTTTTGGTATAGAACAGAGCCGCCACCATCAGCAGGTTGGCCGATGAACCGGAGTTCACCATCACGCAATGCCGGCTGCCGATGTATTGCGCAAAGTCGCATTCAAATGCCTGCACATTCGCACCCATGGTGAACATGCCGGAGGCAATGACACGTTGCATCGCATCGATTTCTTCTTTGCCCCAAGAGGGGGTGGCTAATGGAAACTTGAAACTCATTGCTGGCATTCCTTCAAATAAAATTCATATGTTTTTTCCATGCCTTCACGCAAGCCGGTCTTTGCCGACCAACCCCACGTTACTTGGCGCTCTGTGCTGACCAACTTGCGCGCCATCCCGACGGGTTTGCTGAGGTCATGAACAAAACTTCCCGTGTACCCCATCACTTCGGCTGCGGCTTGATAGTATTCGTTGATGGTGTAGTCATGCCCCAACCCGACGTTCATATAGGTGGGCAATGTGTCGAATTTTTTTATCGCGCACAGCACCGCGTCGGCCAAGTCGCCCGCGTACATGAATTCGCGCCGCGCGGTTCCGTCGCCCCATATCTCGATAGCCTGTTGTCCGCTTTGTTTGGCCTGATGGACTTTGTGGATGATCGCCGGCACAAGGTGAGAATGCGACGGGTCGAATTTGTCGTGACGGCCATAGATGTTGCACGGAATGAGCGTCTTGTAGTGATAGCTCGCATCCTCGCGCATAATGTATTCGCACAGCCGCGCCGTCACCACCTTGGCGAGGGCATAGCCTTCGTTGGTCGGTTCCAGCTCGCCCTTGAGCACCATTTCTTCACGCAACGGCTCGGAGTGGTTGCGCGGATACATGCAGGAGCTGCCCAGATTGATCAGGCGCTTGATGCCTGCTTGGTGCGCAGCCCAGATGATGTTGCGCCCCATGTCGAGGTTATCCATCAGGAAACCCACCGGTTCGCGCATGTTGGCCTGGATGCCGCCCACTTTGCCGGCCGCATGGATCACCATGTCCGGCTGGTGTTTGTGCAGATACGCTTGCACGGCATTGAAATCGCGCAGGTCCAATTCGCCGCTGCGCGGTGCGAACACCTCGAATTCGCCGATAGCGGGGTGTTCGAGCACATTGCGCCCGACCATGCCGCCGCCACCGGTCAGTAAGATTCTCTTCTTGCTCATTTTGATTCGTTGAATTTTTCAGTAGTGTGCATACGTATCATTTCTTACGGCTCTTCTTTACGGTGTGCTTGAATTTCAAAACAGCAAAGTTCAGTTCAATTGATGTTTCCGCGTCGCTGGTTTGCAAATCGTCATCAAGTATTTCGGCGATCAATTCTCCGCTTCGTTGCATGAGCGCTTTCTGCTGCGTTTTGTCTTGTATTACCGAGAGCTCTTTCACGCTTCTCGATAGTTCACGGATCTTTGTGAAGGTTTCGATGATGACAAAGGTTGCCTCTACGGCCTGCTCGCTGTGCAACACAGTCGCAAGCATGTATAGGCCTTTTTCAGTAAATGCCTTCGGAACAACTCTCGTCTTGGCAAATTTTGCGGTCGAATTTTTCGACCGCAAACCGGCAAACTCATCCTTGGTGATCGCAAACATATAATCCTGCGGAAATTTGTCAGGGTTGTTTTTTACCGCCTCATTGATCCGCTTGGTTTCTACGCCGTAGAGATGTGCCACATCGCTATCAAGCAGGACTTGCTGCTCTCTGATCTCGACAATCAAGCCTTTCAGGTTTTCAATCTTCACCATGTCGCTCATCTCGGCATCTCCGATTTGCCCACCAACTTAAGCAAGAAAAACCCTTTTATATAATCGCCGGATTCCCGCCTGACCGAAGGTCAGCCCGCCCTGAGCCAGTCGAAGGGCGGAAATGACGGAATCTCAGAGGTTCACTAAGCTCGTGTACCCGCCATTATTCGTGCGGATTGAAGGCAGCGTAGTCGTGCTTCTTCACCAGCTCATCCCGCTCCGCACCCTTAAGGTCCTCGCGCACCATCTCGCTGACCAATTCGTCAAAGGTGATCTTGGGTGTCCAGCCGAGTTTGTTCTTGGCTTTGCTCGCATCGCCCAGCAGTGTTTCGACTTCGGTGGGACGGAAATAGCGCGGATCGACAGCAACGATGCATTTGCCGGCAGCGTCGTAACCTTTTTCTTCCACGCCCTTGCCCTTCCAGGTGATCGCCATGCCCAGTTCTTTGGCTGCCGCATTGACGAAATCGCGCACGCTGTATTGCACGCCTGTGGCGATGACAAAGTCTTCGGGCTTTTCCTGTTGCAGCATCAGCCACTGCATTTCAACATAGTCCTTGGCATGCCCCCAGTCGCGCAGCGAATCCATGTTGCCCAGGTACAGGCATTCTTGCAG
>CXWL01119385.1_pt1 | contig 17919 bp, 19 predicted proteins | sample 590931 | NCBI WGS metagenome assembly CXWL01 (sample SAMEA3498368, study PRJEB10139) | groundwater metagenome | biome: water well; material: biofilm material | place: Germany | collected 2015-04-27 | reverse complement strand
CCTTGCATCCATCCCGGATACGCGGCAACGTATGTCACAGTTATTCATTAACGAGCCCTAAGTGGATATGGTGGGGTGATCCGCAAACAGGGGAGCGGCCAATGCGGCCTTGGCCGAATTTGGCCCAAGGGAGTAAATGACGATATTCGTGTCAATGAACACCTTAGCGGGCATTGGCCTCTTCCCGGTCGAACTTGTAGCTGCTTGTATTCACATTAAAGCTGCGGAAGAACGCCTCGATTTCCTCAGTGGTTCTAGGTGTCGATGCATTCATTTCGCGGCTTTGCCTAGCCTTAAGGAACTCGATGAAATCGAGTACCTCTGCCTGTTTCTCCAAGGGAAGCGAATCGGCCTCCCTGGCAATGATGTCAGCGTATTGCATGTAATTTCTCCTTTATGTTTTATGGGAACCTCTAGAAATTCACTTTTGCGGGATGAAACGCAAGGAGCCGCGCAGCGAATGACGAGACATATCATACAGATAGGCGAGGAATGAGCGACAACGAAGTTGCGGTGAAGGCTCATATCGGCGCAGCCGATGTGAAACTGCGAAGCAGTGGCCGAAACCAACATGCGACGCCGCGATTCGCTCGAAAAATAAATTTATAGAGGTTTCCTTATGCGATTCCATAGCCGTTAGCGTGATGCTGTCACGCCATCTCTGGCACGCGCATCGCTCACCGCCTCGGCCAGCCTGCGCCGTATCCAGTTGTCCGATTCCCGCTTGCGCGTCATCGCCAAATCCCGCGCCTCGAACATCACCTCGGACAGCTCCTCGTCGGTAGGCTCGGTGTCAGCCGCCAAGGGATTGCGTTTTGTATTGGATAAATCAGCCATATAAATTCCCTCTTGTCAGCCGAACAGTTTTTCCAGCAGCGCATCACGCCCGATCCCTTGCGCTTCAGCCACATCGCCGAGAATGGCGGAAAGTGTGCCTATGCGTAGCGGATCATGCAGGGGAACCGTAACGTGATGCTGGTGTGGAATATCGCAAGTCAGGCGGACATGACTACCTGTCTGGCGCGTTTGCCGGTAACCCAGCCTGGATAAATGCCTGACCAGTTCAGCGCCGGTCAGGTCTCGCGGCAACCTCATGCCGCCAGCACCTCTTCCTGCACGATATGCAAGCGGATAACCTTGGGCATATCGCCTTCATCGAAATGGCAATGCACGGCGTCCTGTACCATCTGGCGCAACTCCGGCAGCGTATCCGCCTCGGTAAAAATGGAATCGCCCAGCGCCCGCGCGGTATAACCGCCTTCGGGAGCCTGTTCGACGAGAAACAGAATTTCACTCATATCGCCTCCGTGTTTAATCGTGACTACCCGTTAGTGTAATACTGTCACGCCATCTCTGGCGCGAGCATCCGCAACGGCTTCGGCCAGCTTGCGGCGCATCCACGCATCCGATTCCCGCTTGTGCGCCATCGCCAAATCCCGCGCCTCGAACATCACCTCGGACAGCTCCTCGTCGGTAGGCTCAGTGTCAGCCGCCAAGGGGTTGCGTTTTGTGTTGGATAAATCTGCCATGTAAAACTCCTTCAGAGTCAGGCTTTTCTTTCAAGCGTTACGCCGGATGGCATATCGGACTCATTGACTGAAACAGTATAGTCCGAGAAATCGCGCGGGACTGCAATGCCGCCGTTGAGGTTGAGCTTGGGTGTACATCAAAAGCCATCAATCAGTTCTGGCTTAAGGCCATCCAAGTTGGCAAGCTCAAATTTGCCATCAGGCTGAATTTTCTTAGGGTCGAGTGTTGCGTGAACTCTGGCTGGTGAATACTGGCCTGATTTGCAGTTGTGTTTCCACCAGATAACCTTGAGCACTTGCATGCTTCCAGCCGGGCGGGCGCTGGATTCATCGTTCTCAAAGAGCTTGGGCAAAATTTCCTTGATTGCCTGAGCGTCCTCATCGCTGAATGTTGTTTTCTCGGCAAGCTGAGGATTCATGCTGCCATAAAAAACGTAGATGCCATGGTTGACACGATGCTTCATGCCCATCGTATCTGAGCCGCGCTTGGTTCCATCCCCTTCACCGCTGACACTCTTGGTGATTTGATTGCTGGTGATGTCGTCTCTGACTGGCGCAATACTAAAGGCGGATTGAATGGTTACTGGCCCACGTATAGGGATTGAGACTTTGTTTGATTCGTCGTCATCACCAGCAGCTTCATCAGTGGAGCCTTTTTTGGTTTTCTTCGATTCCTTATCTTTCCACGCGAAGACCTGTCCAAACGCTCTTACATCAAACCATTTCTTACACGCCTTTAAGGCAGTGTCATTTTTGTTTGTGCTATTTTTGAACGCATCCTTGCCAATACCGTTCTTATCCGATTCTGCACGGACACGCAGGCTAGGCTCACCATCCTCATTTCGGTCATCAGACTGAACAAAAATCGCATTGCCATCATCTTTTTTCCCGGCGGCTACCCAACGCTCAAGTAGCCGATCCCTGACCTTGCGCTTGATGCATACGTCTGTCATTTCTCCGATGCCAGCGTAGTCTGTGCGAGGGCGGTTGCCATCGAGAGGGTCGCCGTTGGGGTTGGCATTCTTGACGCGCAGAATAACGGCGAAATCAATCTTGTTTTTCAATGTGCTCATGCCTGTTCTCCTTGAGTTGATTGGTTGTCGGTGCCGGTCGTTTCGTCATCGGTTGCTGATGCACCGGTCTTCTGGGGCTTGGGCTTGTTCAGCTCCCGTCGCTGGCAGTGATAGCCCAGCAGAAACTCACCGGATAAAGGGCGGTCATCGGTAAAGTCATTTCCCTGAAAAGCACACACGACCTCATCCAGCAATTTTTCCCTAATGACAAGAAAGCCAATCCCTCCTTCAGATGTTCGCAATCTCGACATATATGGCTTCAAGGCAAGCTCTATGTTTTTCCAGGTAGAGAATGGATGGCTCGAAAAACGCTGCATCAGTTTGGCGGCTGTCGTGTCACGGTTCTTTTCGGCCTTGGTTAACGCAAAACTCTCAATGCTGTCCGCGACTGCCAAGAGCCGACCGTAAAGGTAATCCCGCGATACCCGGTTAGTTTCCAGCGTCATTTGATATATCTCCTCTCCAATGTAAGCCCCCTTTATTAGGGCGCAAGCGATACCCAGATTTTTCTCCCACTCCCATTCTTTGCCATATTTATCTTTCTCGAAGGCAATGCGGTTGCATGTTCTGCGAAAAGTTGTTTCTCTCAAGTCTCGTGGGAAAACCTGCCCATCAATAATGCAGGGTAACAGTCGCTCCACCGTCGCTTTAATCAGTTTTTCATGTTGCTTGTCTTTGGGGCGACCATAGGCGGCTTCCGCGATGTCCTTAGGCGATGGTGTGCCGATAAAGCGTATTAGCTGCTTGGTTTTTGCGTCGCGCCCATAGTCTTGATGCCAGGCAAATGTTGTGTGCCACGCTTGAATGCGATCAAGATATTCTGAACCGGTGAGTTCCCGGTAATAAGTAATAGCCATACGTCCGGGTGTCGCTGAATCCAATCCCATCACCACAATGCCATCAGTTGATCCCAGCTTGGCGCGATAACCGCGAAAGCAGTTATTCAATCTGAGAGCAAAAGCTTGACCGGCATCCCCTTGATACGTAGGAGTAGTGTTGGCCTGCCCAACATCCAGTCCAACTATATCGGCTGAATTCTTGAATGGGTCGGGGATTTCCTTGCCATCAGTGTTCCATGCCACGATGACCTGATCGCCATTACGAAAGCTCTGACGCCTAATCAACCATTGCAATGCCTTGTGAGCCTTTTGAGTAACTTCGAATCCAACACCACAAGCCTGATTGGCCTCGACGAATCTACCCCTGAACGTAAAGCCGCTATTGTCGTTCGAAGAAACAATTTTTGCCTTGTCTCCATCATTCCTGATTTTGGAAGGATGTTGTTCGGCAAGCGTGGTTTCCAACCCGCTGGCGAGACAAAGGCCTTTTTGCTGTTGCTGGCTGGCGTAATATTGAATCCAAGCATCGAGCAACTCGGCATCTTCCCAAGTGCCGGTGATGGAATCACCAGATATTTCTACACGCCAGCGAATAAATGCATCTTCGGGATTTTGGCCGTTCGGCATGGCACTGAATATTGGAGGAGTCCCTTTTTTATCTCCACCCCATTCCTTTAGGAATTTTCCTTGGTTGTCCAGAAACAAGATTTTTTCGTTGACGAGGTCATGGACAATCCGCCCTTTTTGAACATAATTGACAATTGCTGCCAATTTGGGATGGCTATTCGACAAAGTTGCCCAAGCGAACGTTGACCAGGGGAACAAGGTTGCAATGAAGTTGCGATGAGGTTCACTTGGGTCGTTGGCGAATCCAGAAGTTACTTCGCCACCCAACTGCACGAAATCACCCGCGACGTATTGCAGTTTGTCACATAGCGGATGATTCACGGGCTTTTTCCCCGAACGACCGCCAGACTCTTCGGTGCATGGAATAAGTGTTGTCTGCTCACCTTTACTCAATACATTGGCACGAGAAAAATTACCCCGCCCATCAATGATGATCTCGATATGGGCTTGCTGCGTTGTGTGTCCAATCGGCTGCAAAGGTTTGTTTGCAAACTGAGCAGCTTCTGCACACTGCTCATATGTGTCGTAGAGTTTCTGAATCCAACTCATCTCAGCACTCCAGTCCGGCTGATTCAGCCTCGACATTGACAAGATTTTTTCCTTCAACGAACTGCTTGGGATGCATCTCCCGAATAAATTTCCGCACCTCGCACTGTTCCGGTCGAGGAAAACGAATCACGCCATCTTGCATGGTTGGCCGCCAGAAGCGTCCTTGCAGCTTGTTTTCTCCAGTTTCGTCCGGGTAGTCAAATCCGTGGAAAGTCAGGCCGTAAGCCACTTCATCCGCCTTATCGTAATGCCCAGAGCCGCTACCAAACTCGCATGGCTCCACATAACCCTGACAATCCCGAGTACCCAGAAAAATATCCTGCCGTCCGCCACGTTCAACCATTCGGCGCGCAACGCAATGGTGTTTGGCTTCGTTGCGGTCATCCACCAATTCCGGGCGATGCTGGTTCCATTCAAAGTGTGCTCTTACCTGATATTCGACATCGGCAAGAAACGTGTAGATGGACAGGTCATTGCCGCCGCTGAATTTCATGGGCTTGGTGCCCTTAGTTTGGGTGCGGATGCGGTTTACGATCCGAACCTCGTCTATGATCCAGATGATGGTGGGCTTCCAGTAGATAGATTTGACGACCCCCTTGAGCGCTTCGTAAGTCGGAATGTGATAGGAGCATTTCTCACCGCCGATACGGGTCAGTGGGTCGGTGAACAAGGCATATCGCCCCGACACCTTGAATTCGATACCGTTTTTGCGCAGGTTAAACTCAGACACAAGGCACCTCCATTTTTCCTTCGGGGGCTAAACTCAGCCCGAAATCTTCGTTGTAATAACGGGCATCCATCAGGTAGAGAATGTCCACGTCCTTCTGTATCGGATGCAAAACTTTTAGCCTATCAAGCTTTTCCAAATCGCCGGTGAATACGTTGACGGTATATTGCTGCGCCTTGCGCAAGAGTTTGAATTGTTTTTCAACCTCGAACGCTCCACAAAGTTCGCCAATCAGTTTTTTTCCCTCGCTCCCGTAAGGCACGATGATACCCCGTGTCGGTGCATCAATTACCTTGAATGCCTTGGCGGCGGTCATGAAGGATTGGCGCAGGTAGATATTGGGTTTTGAGCCGTGCTGCCTCCCGTAATCATCAACAGCCAGATAATTGAGAGAGAGCATGTTGAGCAAATTGTCCTCATGCCCGATTAACTCTTTGGGAACCGGGTAGCTCATTTCATTTCGGCGCGCAAAGAAGTAATACTCGAAGTATCGCTCCATCGCTTTTTCCGCAAGGATATTGCCATCGAAGTTTTCCGCTCCCGATTGCTCATCGTTCAATAGCCGTTCCGCAATCTCTTTACCAACCCGAATGCCTGCGAGGCTGTCCAGACTTTCGTCGGCGGGGTTAACGACATAAACATTCCCTATCTCGCGGCGCTTGTTGCGATTGCAGCGCCCCGCCGCTTGAGCGATGGAATCCAGCCCAGCGGTATAACGAATGACTGAGCCGAAATCCACATCCACCCCGGCTTCAATCAATTGTGTGCTGATACAAAGCACGGGAGACTTGTCATCCAGCAGCTTTCTTATCTCAGCCAGAATTTTTTTGCGATGAGCCGGGCACATATTGGTGCTGAGATGGAACACTCGCATTCCTGGCGTTTGTCGGCATAAAGTGAACAGTGCTGTCGCAGATTTTTTGGTGTTCACGATTACCAGACAGCTCCCGTTTTCCTTAACCTCGCGCATTGCCAGTTCAGCTACTTCCGCATGTTGCCAGCCACCGGGCTTGCGTTGGTTGTGTACCTCGACCCGTTTCAGATCGTCAAACAACTGCTTTACGTTGGGCATGATTTCGTTGTCTTTGTCGAATTTCAGCGCGCCTTTCGAGGTGTCCACGCGATTCAGCAACGGTTGCGTTGCGGTACAAAGCACAACCGAACTGCCGCAATGTTCCACCAGAAAATTGATGGCGTTGCAAAACAGGTGGACGGTATTGACCGGCAAAGTCTGTATCTCATCAAAGACCAGTACAGTGTTCGCAAGTTGATGCATTCGTCTTGCTCCACGAGTGCCCGCCCCGAAGAGTGTTTCGAGCAATTGGACAGTGGTTGTGTAAATCACTGGCGCGTCCCAGTTTTCAGCCAGTATTTTTTCACGCCAGCCTTGCTGCTCAGGGGTAAGGTTGGAGTGGTGCTCCAGCACAATGCTGCCGCGTGGCACTCCCTTCGGCTCAAGGATTTTGCGAACCACGTCCGCATTCTGGTCAATGATGGAAGTGAAGGGGATGACGTAAATAACCCTGTCCATCTTGTGCTGCTGCGCGTGATGGAGCGCAAAGCGAAGGCTGGCAAGCGTTTTGCCGCCACCCGTTGGCACTGATAAAGTGAAAATGCTCCTATCCCTTTGCGCCGCATCACGGCAATGGTCTGCAATATCACGCCTGATTTTGTCAATGGACTCGGTATTGTCAAATTCCAGCAGCCGGTTCTCAAGGAGTTCGATCAATGTTGTCCATTCAGCATAATTTCCATGTTGACGTTTTTTCGCTGATCGCGGCTTTTCTGCATCAGCAGTATCGAGACGGTCTGCATCAATCAGGCAACTGAAAAGAAAACGGACGAGCAAACCAATTTTGAATTGCGTTATTGGGTTTTGGCTTGGGTCTACACTTTTGGTTAAGTCATATGTCATAACCCGACGCACGGACTCCTTGATTCCTCCAAGTAATTCTGGGGAGGTAATCAAGGCCTGGAAACGCGCACTGACATCGGCATTTGCTTTCCCTTTGACTTCATGAAGATGTGCCTTTGCTTCAAGTGTCCCCATTCTTTTTGTAAACCTATCTGTAGTTGGGGAGCTGGCACTTGATGAAAGGCAATCAATCAGGCCAGAGTGATGGGATGCGACACACAATGCCAAAATCTGGCCGACGATTTTTCCCATGTCGCCGTGCTTGGCAAGCTCTTCCCAGATAAGCTGTGCGCCCGCCGTGGAGTGATCTATTGTTCCCTTGAGCCCATGTGCATCGACATAATCATCTTCATCCTCGTTAATCAGACCGATGGCAGATTGAATGTAGGCTTGGAATTCGGCGCTGTATTTCCCCAAATCGTGAAGCAGCCCGATCAACTCACCTTGTTCGCTCATGTTAAGCTTGGCAGCAAAGCTCTTGGCTTTGTCAGCCACGCCCAGTAAATGTTGCTCCAGCGTGTGATCTTTATGTGCTACGTAAGTTGTCATACCCGCCATCTCGCTTCCACCTTGATCCTGTTCCACGGATTGCCGCTGTTCTCTAGTCCGACTATCGCTGCCTCCACCCTTTCCCCGCGATCCAGCAACTGCGACACGGCAGCATTGTCCAGCCGGGGGATGTAACCCAGCTTGTGCCCGTGCCATTCCACACGCACGGCGCGATTGTCGTAGCGATTGCCGGCTTTGCGCACCAGTTGCACTTCGACAAGCTCAGGCCCTTCGACAAGCTCAGGGTGAACGGCATGGTGTGGCCAGAGGGTTTCGCTGTGGTGGTATTGGAATCCAGCCAAGGGAGAGTGCTGCAAGGTCTTTGCATTATTCCGGCTCGTGGCGGCGCGCGCGACTGCGGGCAGGGCGAAGCTGCCGGTCAGTGCCGTGAGTGATTTCAAGAATATGCGCCGTGACATGGCTTTCCCCTTTGGTTGCGTATGCTCCCTCACCCCAACAAAAGGAGAGGGCTTTGTTCTTAAACCGATTCGCATATTACTCTGCGTGGTAGCTCGCCAGATGAGCTACTGAAAATTATTTTTCACGAGTGTACTGCCCGTAAGCGCGGCGCAGCTCACCGGCAACGCGCTTGCGCAGGGCTTGTGGGGAAACGACCTCGACGTCGCCTCCGTACCTGAGGATGTCCATGACCAGTTCCCGGTCGTCGCTGTAAGGGATTTCGAGGATGTAGTTGCCGCCCTTGTCGAAGCGGGATTTCTGGTCCGGGTGCCAGTTTTCGGCGGATATCCAGCGCGCTCTTTCGGGGGTGAATTTGAGCCTGGCCCATGCGGTGCATTTACCGGAGAAGATGCCGTAGCCGCTGCCCAGCACTTCGTCCAGCTTTTTGCCGGAAACGTTTCTGGCCGGTTTTTCCAGCATGGCGGCTTGCCGGATGGCATCCACCGCGAAGCAGCGCAGCTCGTCGCGCAGGTGGCACCAGGCGTCCAGATACCAGTTGTCGCGGTAATGGATCAGCCGCAGGGGAGATATTTCGCGTTCTGTCGTTTCGTCGCGCTGGCGGTTGTAGTGCCGGATGACGAGGCGTTTGCGGCTGACCAGCGCCTGGCCGATCATTTCAAAATTCTGGTGGCTGATTTTGCGCGCGGCCATGCCCAGGATGCGCACCCGCTGCCCTATTTCGTCGGCGGAATGATCGCCCTCGCCCAGCAGGGCCCGGAGCCTTGCCAGCAGGGGCCGTATGTGCGGCGCGAGTATGCCGGGCTGGAGCGTGGACAGCAGGCGCTGCATGGTCAGCAGCGCATGGATTTCAGAAGCGTTGAACCACAGGCCGGGCAGGTTGTAGTGTTTCGTTGCTGCCGCATCATCGGAGAACCGGTAACCGCGCCGCGCCCTGTCCCACGCAATCGGGGCGTTGAGCCGTTCCTTCATGTAGTCCAGGTCGCGCTTCAGAGTTGCCAGCGAAATTTCCAGTTGTTCCAGAAAAACCGCCGTCGGCACAACGCGCCGCTCGTGCAGCAATTGGTCAATCTTGTATAGGCGCGCGGTGCGATCCATGTCGCGATTGTATCCCCGGCAGGCTGGCGTGCGGTGGAAATTGGCTGCCAGCCATGATTTCCATAAGGTGCGCGGTTCTTACGGCAGCCCCAACTTCTCCCTCAATTCGGCGATGATGGCCGGATCGAATGGCATGTTGGCATGTTTGCTTTTCCGTTCAAAATCCAGCAGCAGCGCCTCGACCATTTCGCGGCCATCGCGGGTTTTGACGGCTTGCATGGGGGTCTTGCCGCCGAGGGCGGGAAGCTTGGTTTCCGGCCAAGTGCTGAAGTGCTGGCGCAGGTGCTCGGCAAGCAGCGCCTGCACTTCGGGGCGGCTGTTCAGTTCTTCCTGCTCTTTTTGTACCTGTCTTGAGCGCGCGGTCTCGCCTTCTTCTTCCGGCTTTGCCAGCATGGCTTGCAGCGATTCGATCACGGTGGTTTTGTAGCGCGCGCCCGGCAGCATTTTTTCGATGAGGGCGCGGATTTTGTCTGCGCGGTTCGCGGAGTTGACTTCGATGTTCATTGTTTTTCCATCTATCTCGATGTGGCCGAGGACAGTGTTGTCCCACGACTTGTGTTTCTTGTTGCCCTGCTTCTGCCAGGAAAACTCGACCTTGCGCAAGTTGCCCGCCGCATCGAATTCGGCTTCTTCCAGCAGATCTTCCGCAGTGCCGGTCAGGCACAGCGGGCTGAGCGCATCGAAGGCCGCGCGCGGCGATTCGATTTCATATACGAGCCGGTGGGGCAACAGGGGATCGCCGTCGGTGTTCAGCAACTGCGGCATGGGCGGGTTGAACAGGCGGTCCGTGGCGACGTGGTAGATGTCCAGCATTTCATACCGGTATTCTCTGAGGATTTCCGGTGTCACCTCCTTGTTGCGGCGCTCCATCTTTTTGCGCAGCTTCAGGATGGCGCTTTTTTCCATGGGTGGGATCATCGCCGGTGCGCAGCTTTCGAGCAGGGTTACCTGGTCCATGCGCACCATCTTTGCGAACAGGATGTCGCCTTCCTGCATGTGGCGCGATGCCGAATGTTCGGTTACGGCGATTTTCTCCCCGGTAAAGATGTCGCGCGCGTCGAAGCCGTTGCCGGGGCGGGCGGCCAGGATGTCGTAAAAGCTGAACGGTGAGGCGCAGCACTGTTCGATATAGCGGGCGAGCAAGGGGTCGAGGTGGGGGCCTTTCTTGTCGAGGTATGCCCGCCCCAGCGTGCGCCCGTCCATCGCTTCGCGCTTCACCGAAGAGCCGGGCAAGTATGGCAGCCACTCGTAGAAGAACCACGGCATGAAAACCGGCATGTGCGGCGTGTCGGCGGTGAACACCTCATCCTGCTCATCCTCCCAATGCGGCATGAAGTCGTCCCATGCTTCCTGTAACGCCTCACGCCCGAAATGGCTGTCGGAGAAAGCGAGCAGGTGTGCGGGCGAGCCCTCGATTGCGCGGCGTATCCTGCGCCACAGGAATTCGTCCTCCGGCTGGACTTGCTCCGTTTTCAGGCAGCACTGCTTGTATTTTTTTCCGCTGCCGCAGGGGCAGGGATCGTTTCGGCCTGGCTTCATGTTTTCACCTTTCGTTCCGTGTATGGGTGGGGTCGCCACCGACGGACGTAACCCAACACAGCCTTTGTTAATGATGTTGGGTTACGCTGCGCTAACCCAACTACGAAACCCCTCAACCGCCTCAAAAAAATGCAGGCAACGTCATCACAAGCACTCTCCCTCAATCTTCTCCCGGAAAATATTTTTCGCAAAAATAACAGGGGGCGTGCGGAAGGAATCCCGGTATCTGGTAGTACTTGTTCTTGACCTGTCTTAACACGGCATCCCGGTAACGACCGTAGTCGAAGTTGTAGCCCAGTACAAAATAAAAAGTGACGCCGCGCAGCGTGAACTGTTGGCTCTCTACCCTCTGGAAATAAGGGGCGTACTGCGCCAGGTCAGGCACAGATTTTTTCAGGATCAGGATATTGCGCCCGGCGAATTGCCGGAAATCGGTGACCATGTCATCTTGCCGCGCATGCAGCGAGCCTTCGCCGAACACAAAAAAATTCCTGCCGTAGTGGTAGGAAATGATGGCGGCTGGCGTATAGCCGTCTGCCGCAAGCAGAAAATCCAGCCGTTCATAAGGCCGGACTTTCTCGACAATTTCATCGTTCTTGAACATGAACACGATACCGTCGTACAGCTTGGTATGCTTCCAGGTTTCCATCGGCAGAACGGCAATGACGGTGATTGCCGCAAGATGGGCGGCGCAGAACCAGGCCATGAAATTGAGTATCTTGGCCAATTCCTCCCGCGACAGCAGTTGATAGAGCAGCAGGTACAGGAAAGGATAAAACGCCAGCACCCAATGCAGGCCGATAACTTTTTTCAGCGACAACAGCGCAAATACAGCCATCGGCGCCAGAAACGCATAGGCAAATAACTTGAAGTGCCCATGATTTATTTTCTGCCTGAACTCTGCGCGGCGCTTGAATAGATAGTAAATGACCGGCGGGGTCATCAGGTATATCTGCGTACCGAGGAAAATGGCGGCCTTGCCAAGAAAGAATTGCTCGCCCTCGTTCCGGGTGTAAAAATTAAACAGGACGTTATCCCAGCAATGGGTGTAATTCCAGTAAAGATTGACCAGGGCAAACGGCAGCGCAGCCAGAAAAAGCAGGATGAAGCCCTGCATCTTTTGCCTGTTTTTATCGGAAAAAATCAAATAAGCCAGATAGCCCAAGCCCAGCAGCACGGCAAAATATTTCGACAGGAACGCCAAGCCGAAAAAGATGCCGGACAACCCGTACCAGGCCAGGCTGTTTTTTTGCAGCGCCTTGAACAGCGATGCCGCAGACAAGAAAACAAACAGGATCAGCGGGGTGTCCGTGGTGACCAGCACATTCAACACATTGAGCGGCGAAACCAGGAACAGGATCGCAACCAGCGCCGCCTTGGTTTCATCTTGAAGTTTAAGCAGTTGATAGATGCCGATGCCGACCAGCGTGGAAAGCAGGATGGCCGGCAGGCGCATGATGACTTCCGAGCTGCCCAGGTAAAGCATCAAATGGAGCAGCCAACCGACCATAGGCGGGTGGTCGTAATACCCGAAATCCAGGTGCTTCGCCCATACGATGAAATAGGCTTCGTCGCCCGACATGGGAATGATCCACGCGAGAACGAACTTGAATGCCAGCGTAGCCAGCAATGCAAATTTGAATGCGGCTTTCGGGTTAACGGGCATCATTTTGCAAAATCAGCCATGCTTCTAAAAATCCAGAGTTCGCCCAAATGCCCCACAAGGGGACGCCGATCCGCTACGGGCAAAAGCAGCCCGTGCGGAATCGTCAGCAAGGCGCGAAAAAAATTTCGTAGCGCCGCATATGAGCGATATGTAAGCAAGAAAACGAAGTTTCAGTGTAGGGTAACCTTTAGGTTGGCCGAAACTAAATTTTTTACGCAACGCAGCATAACCAGCCACTTGGTTGCCGTTTTTTGGCAACTTAGTGGAATGGCTAGCAGTTCCATCAGTTGGGATGAAATCTGGGTCTTTAGAGGTGTCCATGGATTTTCTTTGCCAGTTCGGCGAGAGATATGGCTTCGATATCTTGCGCCAGGCGATAGCTTTCATGGCCCGGGTAAACAACAAATTTGCGCGCCGGTTCAAGGTCGGCGCAGGCAGCATGGAAGCCGCGTTCCACCTTGGGCGCAAGGCTGCGCTTGATTTCGATGGCCCACAAGCTGGCATCCGGCCAAGCCAGCAACAGGTCAATCTCGGCGCCGCCGCCAGTGCGGTAAAAATAGGCTTGCACATCTCCTTTGCCGCTCCCTTGCGCGGCGCCCAGCAAGTTCTCTATGACAAAACATTCCCAGCTCAGGCCGACCACGGGATGGGCAAGCAACGCCTCTTTGTCCGGAATACCGAGCAGAGCGTGAACGAGGCCGCTGTCGCGCACATAAACCTTGGGGGTCTTGACCAAACGCTTGCCCAGATTGGCGTGCCAGGGTGGCAGGCGGCGCACCAGCAACAAGTCAACCAGCAAATCCAGGTAGCTGCCGGCGGTCTTGACATCCACTCCCAGATTGCGGGCCAACTGGGACGTGTTCAGCAAGCCTCCCTGATGATGCGCGAGCATACCCCAGAAGCGGCGTAGCGTTTCGGCGGCGATGCGCGGGCCGAACTGGGGAATGTCGCGCTCCAAATAAGTGCGTATGAAATCCTGCCGCCAGCGCAGACTGCGCGCGTCATCTTTAGCAAGCAGGCTTTCCGGAAATCCGCCGCGCACCCACAGCACATCATTGGGGAGGCGCGGCGTTTCCAGCACCTGAAAGGGAGTGAGTTCGAGATAGGCAATGCGCCCGGCCAAGGTTTCGCCGGTCTGCTTGAGCAAGTCGAGAGAAGCGGAACCCAACAATAGATACTGCCCGGCCCGCTGCCCGGCACGACGATTTTTATCAATGAGACCGCGCAATACGGGAAATAAACCGGGCGCCCGATGCACCTCGTCAAGAATGACCAGCTTGTCGCCGTGATCGGCCAGATAAAGCTCCGGCTGCGCGAGCTTGGCCCTGTCCTGCTCGGATTCCAAATCCAGATAAAGCGCCTGTCTGCCCTTGGCGTTGCCTACCTCCAAGGCCAGCGTGGTCTTGCCCACCTGGCGCGGCCCCAGCAATGCAACAGCCGGGGAATTGGTGATGGCATCGTCGAGTGTAGGGCTGAGAGCTCTCTTAATCATGCATGCAATTATGGAGTTTAATTCCATAAATTGCAATGATAACCACTGCCAGTGCAGCTATCGTTCCTGCTTGAAGGAGCTCCGTCCAATCAGTGCATATCTATTCAGCCAACATATTTACAGAGACAACTTCAAGAACGCCACTTGACTGAATTCCACCATCGTTGGTCACAAAGAACTTGCAGCCTGCCTGAATAGCCGTGGCGCAATGCAGTGCACCACTAAACAACCACCGGCTTTAGCCGGTGGTTGTTTAGTTTTCAGCGCACCAGCACCCGCGCCGCGCCCGCGCGCAACTGGCCGATTATTGCGGCATGGGCAAAACCTTCGCTGTGCAGGCGCTGCACGATACCCTGCGCCGCATCACTGCCACAAGCAATCAACAAACCGCCGCTGGTTTGCGGATCGGTCAACAGGTTGAGCTGCCACTCGGCCAGGTGCGGGGCCAGTTCCACTTCATGTCCGTAGCCCTGCCAGTTGCGCTGCGATGCGGCGGTGGCTACATCCTGTTGCGCCAGTTGCGCCGCCGCAGGCAGCAACGGCAATTTCTCGAACGCAACGTCCGCAGCCAGTTGCGATCCCCGGCAAATGCCGAGCAGATGGCCGAGCAAACCGAAGCCGGTCACGTCGGTCATGGCATGCACCTCATCCATCTCCGCCAGCCAGGTTCCCGGTGTATTGAGTTGCGTGGCGCTGCGCAGCATTTCGGCGTAACTCTCCGCATCCAGCTTTTGTTTTCTCATCGCCGCGCTCAGGATGCCCACGCCCAGCCCTTTGGCGAGAATAAGCGTATCTCCGGCGCGAGCCCGGTTGTTGCGCTTGACCTTGTCCGGATGCACGAGCCCCAGCGCCACCAGCCCGTAAATCGGCTCTTGCGCATCTATCGAATGGCCGCCCGCCACGGCGATGCCCGCTTGCGCGCACACCGAAGCACCTCCAGCCAGAATTTTTTGTATGATCTCCAGCGGCAGGACATTCACCGGCATGCCGACGATGGCCAGCGCGAGGATCGGCTTGCCGCCCATGGCGTACACATCGGACAGGGCATTGGTGGCGGCGATGCGCCCGAAATCGAACGCATCGTCCACGATGGGGGTAAAAAAATCGGTGGTGGCAACCAGGGCCTGCTCGCCGTTCAGCCGGTACACCGCCGCATCGTCGCCGCTCTCGATGCCCACCAGCAAGCTGGGGCAGGCAGACGGCAACGGCACCTTGTCCAGGATGTCGCGCAATACGGCGGGCGAAATCTTGCAGCCGCAACCGCCATGCGAAAGCTGGGTCAGGCGAATACCCATCAGCGCAACACTGCCCCCGTCCGCGTGGAGAAACCGAACGCGCTTGCCATGCCGGCGCCGAAACGCTTGGCAAGCCGTTCCGCCACGCCTTCCCTGGTGGTGAAGTCAACGATATTTTCGACCTTGATGGTGTCGCGCGCCACGCTCTCCAGGCTGCCCATCTCGTCCGCCAGGCCCATCTCTATGCTCTTCTGCCCGGTCCAGAACAGGCCGCTGAACGTATCCGGCGTTTCCTTCAGGCGCTTGCCGCGCCCCTGCCTCACCACGTCAATGAACTGCTGGTGGACTTCGCCGAGCATCTGTTTCACAAATTCCTGATGCTTCGGATTGACGGGCGAGAACGGGTCCATGAAGCCTTTGTTTTCTCCCGCCGTCATCAGGCGGCGCTCCACGCCGAGCTTTTCCAGGGCGCCAGTAAAACCGAAACCATCCATCAACACTCCGATGGAACCGACCATGCTGGCCTTGTTCACGAAAATCTTGTCCGCCGCAGCCGCCACGTAATAGCCGCCGGAAGCGCACATGTCTTCCACCACGACATACAGCGGAATGCCCGGATGCTTGGCGCGCAGGCGGCGGATTTCATCGTTGATGTAACCGGCCTGCACCGGGCTGCCGCCCGGGCTGTTGATGCGCAAGATCACCCCTTGCGTATGCTTGTCCTTGAACGCATCCTGCAGGCTGGCAATCACGTTGTCGGCGCTGGCTGCGCTTTCCGGCGAGATCACGCCCTGCATGTCCACCAGCGCGGTATGCTTGCCGCCGCCCAGCGCCGCTTCGGTCTTGCCGTCCATCCAGCCCATGAACAGGAACAGCAGGATGAACAGGTAGGCAAACGTCAGCGTCTTGAAAAAAATGCTCCAGTGCCGCGCCCGGCGCTGCTCCTGGATGGCCGACATGGCGAGCTTTTCCAGCACGTCGCGTTCCCAATTGTTATCTGGTTCAGACATAAAACCTCCTAAGCCGGACAAGCCGGAGCCAAAAACGGGAAGACTTGCAGGGAAGCAGTGGGCGTGCCAAAGATTTCCCCGGATTCCATTGCATTTCATCCGGGCCACGCACTACGCACTGTCGCCACATGACAAAATCTGCTCAAAACTTGTAAAGGGAACCTCTATAAATCCAAACTCCGTCACGATACTGCGTTGCTCATAAAAAATTACTCCTAACATATCAGACATATGCGTCGGCGCAATTTTTTACTCGCGCCTTGTCTCGTTTAGGATTTTGGATTTATAGAGGCTCCCTAAAGAGTAAAGTCATAAGAGACCAAAAAACCCATTCGCCATCCCCGCGCAGTATATCAGGCGTGCTCCCTGAACCACTCCCGCAGCCCCGCAAAATCGTCCAGCAACGTCAAGGGTTGCAGCCCGCGCAATTGCTCCACCGGATGCGCGCCGTGCGTCATGCCCACCGCACCCACCCCGGCATTGCGCGCCATTTGCAGGTCGTGCGTGGTATCGCCCACCATCAGTGCGCGCGCGGGCTCCATACCCAGCTCATCCATGATTTCCAGCAGCATCGCCGGATGCGGCTTGGAAAGCGTCTCGTCCGCCGTGCGCGTGGCATGAAAGTAAGGCTGCATCCGGCTCGATTGCATGGCGCGATCCAGCCCGTTGCGGCTCTTGCCGGTCGCCACAGCCAGCCAATAACCCGCGCCGTGCAATTCCTCAATAACCTCCCGCGCCCCATCGAACAAGGGAATGGCGCTATCCTGCGCGAGGAAGTGATCGCGGTAACGCGCCACCAGCGGCCCGTACATCGCCTCCGGCGCATCCGGCACGGCATGGCGCAACGCTTGCACCAGCCCCATGCCGATCACATACCGCGCCGCCTCGTCGCTCGGCGCCGGCAAATCCAGATCGCGGCACGCCGCCTGTATCGAGCCCGCGATTACCGCGGTGGAGTCCATCACCGTGCCGTCCCAGTCGAAAACAATCAATTTGTAGCGCTTCGCCATATTGCCCAACCAAAAAATGAGGCGCGGAGTTTACCACTTTGAATCTGGAAACCGAAGTTTGTAGGTGCGAATTTATTCGCACATAACCCGTTGCTTGTGCGAATAAATTCGCACCCACAAAACCATCAACCGCGTTTATAGATCGTATCTTCTTTCGTGGTACGCATTGCCGATCTGTTAGCATGGCGTGCCATGAAAACCCTACCCAACTGGCTGATCTATTGCCGCCCCGGCTTCGAGCGCGATTGCGTGGAAGAAACCCGGGCCATGCCCGTCGAAGCGGTTGCCGGCAGCGGCTACGCCGTGCTGCAAGGCAAGCCGCGCCTGGCTTACGCGCAACTGGCTTTCGTGCGCCAACTCGTCCGGCTACACGGCGAAATAAGCCCGCTGCCCGAACGCGACCGCCTCACGCCGCTGCTGGCCGCCCTGCCCGCCGAGCCGCAGCAATTCGGCGCGCTGTGGCTGGAAACGCCCGATACCAACGAGGGCAAGACGCTGTCCGGCTTCACCCGCCGCTTCCAGCCGCTGCTCGAAGCCGCTCTGCACGAACAGGGGCGTCTGAAAAACAATTCCGTTCGGGCTGAGATTCTATGGTTTTCGTCAAGCATTTTTTGTAATCCTTTCCGAATTAAAAACTGACTTGT
>CXWL01000407.1_pt1 | contig 17921 bp, 13 predicted proteins | sample 590931 | NCBI WGS metagenome assembly CXWL01 (sample SAMEA3498368, study PRJEB10139) | groundwater metagenome | biome: water well; material: biofilm material | place: Germany | collected 2015-04-27 | reverse complement strand
CACTTCAGACGGTCAGACTCCCGTGCTCGATATCCCCGCAGGCGACTTTGACGGAACCCTGAGAGAAATCATAGGGAGCAGGTCTGTTCACTTCGGGCTCAGCACGGTGATCGGGATGGATGGGCTCTTATCTCATCAGTGGGAGTAGACTTGCGTGCGGTTGTCGATACACAGGGTCTGCGTGGTTACTGATAGCGCATGGCCTCGATCGGATCCAGGCGCGAGGCTTTGAATGCGGGGTAGAATCCGCTGGCTAGGCTGGTGGCCAGGGCCACCAGCAGGCTACCGAGGATCATCGCGGGGTTGATCGAGGTGTCCCACCCGGCCAGTTCCGTGATGAACTGAGAAGTCAGGAGTCCTAGCGCGACGCCCATGGTTCCTCCGGTCCCGCCCAACACCATCGCTTCGATCAGGAATTGTGCGGCGATGTGCCATCGCTTGGCGCCGACCGCCATTCGTACGCCGATCTCTCCTGTCCGCTCTGTGACCGAGACCAGGAGAATATTCATAATGCCGATACAGCCGACCAGCAACGAGATGGCGGCAATCATAGCCAGCCAGACACTCAGCGTTGCGGTGGCCCCTTCATAGGTCTTGGCGATGTCGGTTTGCGTTCGCACCTCGAAATCGTCTGGCTGTCCAGGCAGTAGGCGATGACGTTCTTGTAAGACCTGGGTGATGCGTTCAATCGCGATCGGAAGATCCTCCGGGTCGCGGGTGGCTGCGACGAGGGTGTAGGCCACGCTCAATCGGCGAGTGCCGATCACTTTGCGTTCGGCGGCGGAGAACGGAATATAGATGACGTTGTCTTGATCTGCGCCATAGACGGTCTGTCCTTTCGGCGCCAGCACGCCGATGATAGTGCAGGGGGAGGCGGCAAGACGAATCGATGCTCCCAGCACGTCGGCATCTTCTGGAAATAAGGTCTCGACCGTGGTGTGGCCGAGCACGGCAGTACAGGCCAGGCTATCCATCTCCGCCTGGCCGAATGGGCCGCCAGCGGAGAATTCCCATTCCCGCAAAGAAAAGTAGGCCGGCGACACGCCGATGACCGGCACGGTGTCGTTCCGGTTTTTCGAGACCACTTGCAGCGTGTGCCGCATCCACCACGCGGTGTCAGTGAGTTCTGGTATCACCTGCTTGAGCGCCTGGGCGTCGGCAATGCTCAGTGTGTGGGAACGAATTTGTCCGTCTCTCACGCCGCTGAGGTTGAGTGCTTTGGGCACGATGACGATGATGTTGCTTCCCAGACTGGCAATCTGCGTCTGCACGAGATCCTTGGCCCCTTGGCCGATGCTGGTGATGGTGATGACGGTGGCGGTGCCGATCGCGAGCGCCAGCAGGGTGAGGCCCGTTCTGAGCCGATTGCGCGAGAAGATGCGCAGGGCCGTCGTGAAGGTCATGAAGAGAAAGGGCAGCATGTCGATGCGTGGTCTGGATGAATCGAATTCTTAGTGTACTGAAGTCACGCGAAAACGCAAAGGGATCATGTGGTCTATGACGGTTGTGCTGGAGGGACCGTCGTGCTTCTCTACAGGGAGTCAAGAGGGTGATGCCATCTAGGTGGTGGGGTGAAGGGAGAACGGTCGCGGGTTGGTGTTGGGTGTCAGGGGAGGATCTCGGATGAGGTGAGTGCGACGAGTGGGATCGGGAGTCCGGCCTTTAACCCAACCTGAAGTCGTTTCCCCAGTACCTGGCCTTGGGTCACGGCCAGTCCATAGTCGATATCGAAGAGTTTTCACTCCCCTAGGCGAGTATCGTGGGATTCAATGATGCGTCCAGATTCAAGGGTGTGTTGGGTGAGCACGACGCGTGTATAGGCGTCGATCTGGACGGATACGGGGAAACGCCGAATCGTGCGAGGTCCTTTGGACACGGTGATTTCGAATTGGTGTCGTCCAGGACGAAGGAATCGGGCATAGGGTCTAACGGTGAGCGTCAGGCTGTGCGAGGAGAGTGGGGAGGTGGAGCGGGGCGCGATTAGATGCGTGTCGACGCGGCTCACGGTTCCCTTCCAGTGTTTCAAGCGAAACACGGTCACGGCCGCTTCAATGGCTTGGGCAGGCGGCGTCGGCGCCGGCGAGTCCGCAATCAAGACATACAGTGGCATCGGCAATAGCCTCTGTCAGGACAGGCAAGTGAACCTTCCATTGTTTTAGCGCATTGGGGAGTATGGCCGGGTAGTCAGCCGAGGCGGAAGCAGAACGAGGAATAGCCACTATTCCCAGGTGAGGCAATCGGTGGCCGGTGCGGTCTGCAGGCCGAGCCCCGATCCAGCCCAAGGGAGCAAGGTTGGGCCTTCGTAGCGATAGCCGCCCGTGATGGGGTCGGTCGCCAGCAGGAGTGGTGTATCCAGGTCGAGAACCTCGAAGCCGCCTAGGCCCAAGACCATTGCGAATGAGCAGCCCATGGCCACTCGGGTTTCCACCATCCCGCCGATCATGAGCCGGAGTCCGGCGTGTCTGGCATACTGCGCGATGTCGACTCCTTGCATCACGCCGGTCTTGGTGATCTTGACATTGACGAAGTCGGCGGCGCGGGTCCGCACGACGGCTTTGACATCCTCAAGCGAGCGGACCGATTCATCGGCGGCAATCGAGACGGCGAGGTCCCGTCGAATGGCCGCCATGCCTTCTAGATCTTCCCGGACCAGCGGTTGCTCAAGCAGGACGATCGTCGCGCCACGCCGTTGAACCTCTGTCGTGAAGTATCGACACTCCTGCTCTGAAAACCCTTGATTGCCGTCAGGCAGAAAACGCACATCGGGCAAGACCTGCACCAGCGACTCAATGCGTCGAATGTCTTCCTCGACGTCGGTCCCGACCTTCATTTTCAGGAGCCGAAACCCCTTCGCGTACCACTCGCGTGCCAGGACCAGTGTGCGCTCGGCGGAGGCAATGGGGATGGTGATATCGGTCTCTCGTGGACGGACGTCTGCGCCGCCCCACACCGTCCAGAGCGGAACCTTCATGGCCTGGCAGAGCGCATCCAGCAGCGCGGTCTCGATGGCGCACAGAGCGGCGGGCGCGTCAGGCATCGCTGTGTCACAGCCCTGAGCTACACGTCTCCACTCGGTCGCCGGTTGACCCAGCACCAGCGGTGCGAGACGCTGGAGGGCGTGGAGTGTGGATTCCCGTGTTTCACCGCTGATATCGGGAAAGGGTGCGGCTTCGCCAACGCCCACGGCGCCGCCGTGAAGTGTGAGCCGAACCACCACGTTTTGAGCCACGGTGAGTTGCCCCGTGGCGACGACAAAGGGGTCTGTCAGTGCCAGGTCCAGCGGCCAACATTCGATGGTGCGAATTGTGAAAGGGGATGGTGCCATCCGAACGCCTCGATCGAGGTTCTCCCTGCGCGACTCTACACGGTTGTGGCGGACCCTGTCACCCGGCACGGCCTCCCAACGTGCTTGCGAGCGTTGCGGTGATGGTGTCGGTGATCGGCGGTGATGTGTGAGCGTAATCGGATCGTTGCGAACAATGCCGCGTGCAATGCAGAACCTGCGTCAATGCGGCAATGAGCCAGGAGAAGATTCAAGCATGCCAGGTGAAACTGGATTAGTGCGTGCGGTCCTGTCAATAACTCGCTGCACTCAGGGACGGTTGGGATCTCTGGCTCAGCCGTCCCCGCTTCCCACCTTCTTGAGGCGTCACTCGGTCGGTCCGTGTCTTCACGGTCGGCAAAGTGAACGCAAATCGTGATTCTTTTGAAGGTGAGGTGTATGATCGGTCTCGGGTGAAACTCGAATTCCCCGGATGGGTCACCAGGTTCCTGACGCAGTTTGCCAACGGCCGTAAGCGGTATCGGGACATCATGAGGCTCCTGACCAATGCCAACGGGCCGACCGAAGTTTGGATCAAAGCCGTCTACGCCTGACGCGACGCTCGCCAGCCATTACACCGCTAGTCCTCTCACTGGAGCGGAAGCCCTCCGACTCGACGAAGACACTCAACGCCGGGAACATTGGAAGCGCTGGGGACCCTATCTGAGCGAACGCGCTTGGGGAACGGTGCGTGAGGATTACAGCCCTCACGGCACAGCCTGGGAATTCCTGCCGCACGATCACGCCCGCTCCAAAGCGTATCGGTGGAACGAGGACGGGATCGCCGGTTTCTCCGATCGGCATCAGTTCATCTGTTTCGCCCTCGCCTTCTGGAACGGCCGTGACCCCATCCTCAAAGAACGGATGTTCGGGCTGACGGGGAACGAAGGAAACCACGGTGAGGATGTCAAAGAGTATTACTTCTATCTCGATTCGACGCCGACCCATTCCTACATGAAGTGCTTGTATAAATACCCGCAGGCGGCGTTCCCCTATGCGCAGTTGGTGGAAGAGAATCGTCGACGTGGCCGAGGGGCGCCGGAGTATGAGCTGCTCGATACCGGGGTGTTCGACGACAACCGGTATTTTGACATTACCATCGAGTACGCCAAGGCGACGCCGGAGGATTTGCTGATTCGGATCGAGGTGGTGAATCGCGGACCGGACGCGGCGCCGATCACCGTCCTCCCCACCATCTGGTTTCGCAATACCTGGTCCTGGGGCATTGATGCGCGACGCCCGCGGCTGCGGGCCGGCACGTCAGTAGGGACGGCCAGTGTGATCGAGCTGGAGCACGACCACTATGGGTATAGACAACTCTGGTGCGAGGGCGCGCCGCCGCTCCTGTTTACCAACAACGAGACGAATGCCGCTCGACTCTATGGATTGGATAACGAGCGCCCCTACGTCAAGGATGGCATCAACGAGTATATTGTATCCGGCACGTCCAATGCCGTGAACCCGGCCCAGTCTGGGACGAAAGCCGCCGCTCACTATGTACTGACGCTTCAGCCTGGAGAAGCCCGAACGCTTGAGTTGCGATTCTCCGACCACGTCGAGGGACGGGTATTCGGCCCACAGTTTGGGAAGGTGTTCGCGCAGCGTATGGCCGAAGCCGATGCCTTTTATGCGCAATTGGCGCCGCCCGATATTTCGGCCGATGCGACGCTGGTGCAGCGTCAAGCCTTTGCGGGGCTGCTGTGGAATAAGCAGTTTTATCACTTTGATGTGAGCCGATGGTTGCGCGGGGACCCTGGCGGGGCCGATCCGCCTTCGGGACGACAAGAGGGTCGCAATCGGGACTGGACACACCTCTTCAATGCCGACGTCATCTCGATGCCGGATAAATGGGAGTATCCCTGGTACGCGGCCTGGGACTTGGCATTTCACTGCATTCCCTTGGCCTTGGTCGATCCCAACTTTGCCAAGCAGCAGCTCGTGCTGCTGCTCCGTGAGTGGTACATGCATCCCAACGGCCAGTTGCCCGCGTATGAATGGGCCTTTGGCGACGTCAACCCACCGGTGCATGCCTGGGCAGCCTGGCGGGTCTACAAGATCGATAAGAAGCGTCAGGGAAAGGGCGATCGTCGGTTTCTGGAGCGGGTTTTCCATAAACTGTTACTCAACTTTACGTGGTGGGTGAATCGGAAAGATGCCGAGGGGCGGAATGTGTTTCAGGGCGGGTTTTTGGGCCTGGATAACATCGGCGTCTTCGATCGCAGCGCGCCCTTGCCCACTGGTGGTCATATCGAGCAATCCGATGCCACCAGCTGGATGGGCATGTATTGTCTGAACATGTTGACCATCGCGCTGGAGTTGGCACGGGACAACTCGGCTTACGAGGACGTCGCCAGCAAATTCTTCGAACATTTCGTCTATATCTGCCGGGCGATGAACAACATCGGCGGCGAAAAACTCGAGTTGTGGAATTCAGAAGACGGGTTTTTCTACGACGTACTGCATCTGCCGAACGGGCAGCAGTTTCCGATGAAGGTGCGTTCGATGGTCGGGCTGATCCCCTTGTTTGCCGTGGAGACGCTCGATTCGGAACTAATCGATCGGGTTCCTCGCTTCAAACATCGTCTTCAATGGTTCATTGAGAATCGGCCGGAACTGGGGAACCACATCGAGACGATTACCACGGACGATGGGCAAACACGGCGCTTTCTCTCGCTCGTCAATCGGCACCGGCTCAGGCCGGTGTTGTCCTACCTTCTGGACGAGAAGGAGTTCCTCTCTCCCTTCGGGGTGCGGGCGCTGTCCCGCCATCACCAAGATCATCCCTATGTCTTGCCGGTGAACGGGATGGACTATCGCGTGGATTATGAACCGGCGGAGTCCGGCACCGGGCTGTTTGGCGGCAACTCGAATTGGCGCGGTCCGATTTGGTTTCCGGTCAATTATTTGATTATCGAGTCGTTGCAGAAATTTCACTACTACTTGGGCGATGACTTTACAGTCGAATGTCCGACCGGGTCGCAACAGACGAAACATCTTGGCGAGGTGGCGGCGGAGCTGTCCCACCGACTGGCGAAGATTTTCTTGCGCGGTTCAGATGGACGCCGCCCGGTCTATGGTGCCACGACGAAGTTCCAAACTGATCCTCACTGGCAAGACTTGATACTCTTCTATGAATACTTTCACGGGGACAATGGCGCGGGGATCGGCGCGAGTCATCAGGCCGGCTGGACGGGTCTGATCGCCAAGCTGATTCAGCAGAGCGGCGAATAGGCGCGTGAGGAGTCAGGGGGGAGAGGGGAGCCATGCACGTCGGCGAGGCCGATTGTCAGTGCCTTGAACGGGCGCTCAGTCTCGAATGGCTGGAGCCCAACGGTCGTGGGGGCTTTGCGTCGGGGACCGTCGCCGGACCCAATACCCGCCGGTATCACGCGCTGTTGCTCATTGCGCGCCGTCCACCTACGGATCGTATCGTGCTGGTCAACCATGTGGAAGAGACGCTGATGGTTGGGGAGCAGGGGCTACCCCTTTCGACGAATCTCTATCCCGGCGTGGTGCATCCTGAAGGGTATCGGCGGTGCGTGGCGTATGCTCCCGAGCCCTGGCCGACCTGGCGGTATCAGATAGAGGGCGTCACGCTTCGACGAGAGATCTTCGTTCCACAGGGACGCGATCTGGTGGTGGTCCGGTGGCGCATTGAAGGGGACGTGAATGCGTCGGTGCGTCTGCTTGTCCGTCCCATGTTGAGCGGACGAGACTACCATGGGTTGCATCATGAGAATGGCGTGCTGCACACGGGCGCGACCCATTCGCCTGGGCTCGTGGGTTGGCAACCTTATAACGATCTGCCGGTGGTGCGGGCGATCCATTCGGGCGAGTATCGGCATGCCCCAGATTGGTATCGCCGTCTCCACTACCCGGTTGAGCAGGAACGGGGGCTCGATTGCCAAGAAGACTGGTGGACGCCGGGCGAATTTTCCCTGGAGGTACAGCCAAGCCAATGGAGTCATGTGGTCTTCACCACTGAGGATCTCACTGAGTTGGATGTTGAACAGTGTGCTGCAGGTGAGCAGCATCGACGAGCACAGGTCGGGGCGCTGGGACTCTCGACAGACCCCTTGGCGGCCCGTCTGTGGGGAGCGGCCGAGGCGTTTATCTCGGACCGAGGGACGCAGCAAACGCTTATTGCCGGCTATCCCTGGTTTACCGATTGGGGCCGCGATACGTTCATCGCATTGCCAGGGCTGTGTTTGGTGCGACAGCAATTCGATGTGGCCAAGCAGATTCTTGAGGCCTTTGCTGGACAGATCTCGGAAGGGATGGTTCCCAACCGGTTTCCCGATCAGGGAGAGGTGCCGGAGTACAACACGATCGATGCCTCTCTCTGGTTCGTCCATGCCCTCGGCCGGTATTACGACTATACCCAGGATCGGGACACGATGCTCACCATGGGGTGGCCCGCTGTGCAGGCGGTGCTAGATGGGTATCGACGAGGGACGCGCTACGGTATTCGTGTTGCCACAGACGGGCTGGTCGAAGGAGGAGCGCCAGGGGTACAGCTGACGTGGATGGATGCCAAGGTCGGCGACTGGGTGGTCACTCCTCGGCAGGGTAAGCCGGTCGAAATTCAGGCGTTGTGGGTGCGCGCGTTGGCCGTGGGGGAGACGTGTGCCACGATGGCCGGGGCGCGTGCCGAGGCTCGCCAATGTCGAGCGGATCGGCAGCGGGCGGTTCAGGCGTTTCAGTCTCGGTTTTGGCATGAGGCGGGAGGGTATCTGTATGATGTTGTGGATGGTCCTGANNGATGCCACACGCGCCCGCCGGGTGGTCGATGTCGTTCACACCCACCTCGTGACGCCGCTGGGATTGCGAACCTTGTCGGCGCAGGATCCACGATATCGGTCCCAGTATGTGGGTGATGTGACGAGCCGTGATGGCGCCTATCATCAAGGCACGGTCTGGCCCTTCTTATTGGGGCCGTTCATCACGGCATGGATGAAGACGCATGGGGGTGCGCCAGCGGTTCGCCGAAAGGCTCGACAGATGTTAGAGGGGCTGGAACACCATCTCGATGAGGCCTGCATCGGTCACGTGTCTGAAATATTCGACGCGGAAGCCCCGCACGCGCCCCGGGGCTGTGTGGCCCAAGCCTGGTCCGTCGCCGAGCCCCTTCGGGTGTTGATGGAAGATATTATAGGGAGAAAGCCTGAGAGGTAATCGGATTGTCACCCCACGGTGAGTTGGGTTCGTAGGAGGTATCACGCGTCTAGCAGGCTACGGAAACACTCGATTCTTGTTCACCAAGCTATCGGCACGTTTGGGCTCCATCGCTACCTAGACGGCTAGAGGTCTGCGGTGATGAGGCCGACGCGGATGGCATACCTGACTAATCCTGGTACATCGTAGATGCCGAGGCGATCCATCAGCAGCGAGCGGTGCGTTTCCACTGTTTTGACGCTGATCGTGAGCCGTTTCGCGATGTCTCTCGTAGGCCAGCCTGCCGACAGTAGCTGCAGGACCTGCCGTTGGCGAGGGGTCATCTCGTCTTGGGAACGCCGTTTGGCCTTGACGCCTGGCTGCGGATTCAGCTGAGCGCCTGGTGTGGGAGGGAAGAAGGTGTTGCCCTGAGCGACGGTCCGAATGATCTCGACGAGTTCCTCCGGTTCAACCGTCTTGCTGACATAGCCGGCCACTCCGGCCTGGATGGCACGGTGGAGCGATGCTTCTCCCGTTTCGGCTGTGAGCACGAGGAGTCGGCTTCGAGGGGCAGCCTTGGCGAGTTTGGCGATCGGATCGCTCCCGTTTGTGTGTGGCAAGGCCATCTCAAAAAGCACAATGTCTGGGCTGGACTCCTTGGCACATTTCAGGGCGTCTTGGAGCGTAGGGGCCTCACCCACAACCTCAAAATCGGAGGTGGCTTCGAGGAGCGTGCGGATGCCTCTTCGAACCAGCGTGTGGGGATCAACGAGTAGAATACGAAGAGATGTCATAGTGATATAGCCTCAAAAATAACGAGTTACTCTAACGTAGCGCCGTGGCCTCTGGAAATCAGGGTGACCCTGATATTTTGCCAATTTATTATGATGAAGAGGCCGAGGGCCAGCCCCATACGTAGGGTCTCTGCGGGGATCAGCAAGGCCTGCGAGAAAGGACGGAAACAAAGACGGGGTCTTATGATTCCACCGAGACAAGTCCAGTCCGAATGGCGTAACGAACCAGGCCTGGAACGTCATGGATGTGCAGCCGTTCCATGAGCTGGGCTCGATAGGTTTCGATGGTCTTGACGCTCAGGTTGAGCCGGGAGGCGATGTCCTTCGTCGACTGGCCTTCCGCCACCAACTGCAGAATCTCTCGCTGACGAGGCGTGAGTTCGTTCGAGGGGGTGCGGGTGGGAGAATCGGAGGCCAGGTATTGATGGATGACATGTTTGGAAATGGAGGGAGACAAATAGTTGTCCCCGTTCATTACGGCTCGGATCGCGATGTCGAGTTCTGACGGAGCAGAATTTTTCAGGACGTATCCTGCGGCACCGGAACGAAGCGCCTGGACAACATACGCATGGTCGGTATGCATGGAGAGGACGAGCACGCGCACGTCTGGGGCTTCTTTCGTCAATCGGGTGAGCGCCTCCAATCCGTTCATGCCTTTCATGGTGATGTCGAGCAGGAGCACGTCGGGGTGATGCTCCACGGCGAGAGCCAGTGCATCCCGTCCGTCAGCGGCCTCCCCCACGACTTCGATGTTGGGAATGTTCTGGAGTAACGCTCGGATGCCTGCACGGACGAGTTGATGGTCATCAGCTAATATCACGCGAATCGTGTTCATGGACGGACTCCTTCGATTGAGTGATCCTGGACGAAGATGCGTTCTAGAGGAAAGGATACACGAATCTCTGTGCCTTCTCCCGGTTTTGAGTGAATCGTTGTCCAGCCTCCGAGGAGCTCAGCCCGCTCCTGGATGCTCATGAGGCCCATGCGTCCCCCCCTGGAGCTTCGCGCAAGAGCTGGTTCCACCTCAAAACCAATGCCGTTATCGTGAATCACCAGATGCAGGGCGTCGTCGTCGCAATACAGAAACACCGTGGCGCCACTGGCATGGGCATGACGGGTGACGTTTGAGAGTGCTTCTTGGACGATGCGGTAACAGCTGACCGCTAAGGCCGGGGACAAGGCCGCGGGGAGTGAGCCGACCCAGAAGTCGATATGCATGTGGCCCCGTTGCGCTTGCCGCTCCGTGAGCCAGCGCAACGCAGCGCTCAATCCCAGCTCTTCCAGCAGTGGGGGGCGGAGATCGAGGGCCATGGTGCGGACTTGTGCGATCAGCTGGTTCACCGTGTCGATGGTGTCCCCAAGCAGGGGATGCCCGGAGCCGTTGAGCGTGTGCGAGACGTGGCTAAGGTTTAAGGCGAGGGCGATCAACGATTGTCCTATTTCATCGTGAAGGTCTCGGGCGATGGCCCGCCGTTCTTCTTCCTGGGCTTGCAAGAGTTGGCGGGACAATAGTTCCAGGCGATGTCGAGCTCTCTGGACTTCCTGAAACAGACGGTGCCGTTCCTCCTCTGCCGTTTTCAGCGCCGAAATGTCCGTCTCAGCTCCGACCATGCGGAGGGGGGTTCCTGCCTCATCCCAAAACGCCATGCCTCGGTCAAAGATCCAGACGAAGGTTCCGTCCCTCCGTTGGACTCGATATTCTTCGGCATAGTGCGGAATCTCCTTGGCCACGTACTGCCGCATTCGGTCGATCACGCGTTGCGCGTCATCGGGGTGGATGCGGTTTGATTTTTCTCCTAAGCAATTGGACACCTCCCCTTCGGTGCAGCCCCGCATCTCCATCCATCGAGGAGAAAACGACACCCGCGCATTGGGGATATCCCAATCGTACATGCCGTCGTTGCTGCATTGGATGGCCAACTGCCAGCGGGCGTCACTCTCTTTCAGGGCGAGTTCCGCGTCCTTTCGGTCTGTGATGTCCATCACCACGCCGACCATCTTGGTGGGTGCTGCCGCTCCCTGCGTGAAAACCTTGGCTTGATCGAAGACCCATCGGACAGTCCCATCGGGGAGGAGGACGCGATACTCAATCGCCAAGGTGCCGGTCGTTGATGCCCTGGCGGCTGCGTCTGTGATCCTTCCACGGTCTTCTGGATGGACAGAGGCCAGAACATGCTCCAGGGAAGAGGCGTCGATGCCGACAGGAAGTCCTAGGATGCGTATGCACTCCTCGCTCATAGTCTGTCGGCCTGAGAGTAGGTCCCTTTCCCAGGGACCCAGAGCGGCCGACTCGATAGCCAGACGCAATCGTTCTTCACTGACCCGGAGGGCGGTTTCTGCCGAATTTCGTTGTGTGAAGTCTTGAATGACCGCCAGGGCTCCATGTGATGGCGATTGCAAGGACGGCACCAGGCTTACCGAGACGGTGAGCCATTTTAGGTCTCCGTGTTTCGTCATGTGGCGTGTGTCATAGACATAGTTGGGAATCGTCTGCTCGACCAGGTGGTCCGTCACGGCACCTGTTGTGAGCACATATTCTGAGTGGGAAAAGAGGGTATAGGTTTGGCCCAGTAACTCCTCTTCCTCGTATCCAGTTAAGGCGCAGAAGGCGTGATTGACGCTCACCAATCGTTGGTGCTCGTCAAGAATGGCCATGGCGACATGGGCATGTTCAAAGACGATACGGAATCGGGATTCGCTGGTGCGGAGCGCCGATTCGGCATTGATTCGGTCCGTCACATCGACCGCGATGCCTCCCACACGCATCGGTCCAGACTCGTTGGGGATGAGGAAGGTGTTCACTAGCATCATGTGTGGCGTGCCATCTGAGGAATACGCCTCAACAGTTTGGAGTGGCTGGCGGGTATTGAGGACCTGGCGATCATTCTCTTGAAGGGCACAGGCCATGTCGCGAGGCCAACAATCAAAGTCGGTTGTATTGTGCCACGGCGCGCCGTTGAGCAGGGTCTGTTCGAACCGACGATTGACATAGGTCAACGCCAGCGTTCCATCTTCCCGGCATTCCTTGACCCACGCCAATCCCGGCACGTGATCCATAAAGAGGCGAAATTGTGCGTCACGCGTCTGGAGGATTTTCTTGGTACTCACGTATCGGCTGAGGAGGTAGGCGGAGAGCCAGAGCGCGATCACGCCGGCTGTGCGGTTCCACACGGCAATCTCGATCCCGACTCCCAGCGGCGAGACGAAGCAGTCGAGGATCATCAAGAGGGAGCAAATCCCTGCACAGAGCCACGGCGCACGAGGGTCGGCGAAACGGCTCGTGAGAAGCAGGGGCACGAAGTATAGCGGCCAGGGGGTATAGCCTAACGGTGTCACCGCATCAATCAGCCCAACGGTCGCGATGAGGCCGATGACGAGAGCGAGCAGCGAAGAACGGTTGGTCGTATTGGCACGCATCAGCAACCGACTCTCTCCCTATGGTGAGAGGGGATATAGATACAAATAATCATCTTCATTGTACCCCGTTTCAAATGCCTACGCCATTCCGCCAGGGAGCCGCCAGACTGAGTTCACGCAATAGGCAACGGGTCGAATCACCTGTCCCGGATCTCACGGTGCTCCCCAGTTGCCTGGAGAGGGCCCTTCTGATGCGAAAGAGGGTCTCAGGGATTTTTATGCCCGGCACATACATCCAACGTGTTCACCAGGTCGTAGAGCCGGTAAGACGCGTGAGGCGTGTTGTGACTCAACCCGAAGGGTTGTTCCCTGGCCGATTGCTCAAGGAGGTGTCTATGGAGTGCCCTCGTTGTTCAGGATTGATGGTAAGGGATCATAGTTTTGATTATTTTGTCGAAGAGGGGCACCTGAGCTTCGAGGGCTGCCGATGGGCGTGGAAGTGCGTGGGGTGCGGCAACTTTTTTGACCCGGTGATTTTAAGGAATCGCCAGGGAGGTGGAAAATTGCGCGCGACGGAGGCTCCTGCACAAATCGGGGTTGGGGGAGGCACCTAAATAACACACCCAAGCAAGCGAGTGGACGGTTGATGCAGCATAGCCGGGATTTCTCCGGCATCGCCGTCGCGCTCGCCCAAGGCCGAACGGCGGAATCAGGACATGGAGCACCTGATCGAGCAGTTCGTAGCCGAACCGTCGCACGCTAGGTCAATGGTGTGCGTCAGCGGGTTACTTTGGTGTCACCTTCGGGGTCGCGCCGATGCTGTCGAGCCCTGCTTGTCCGCAGGCATCATCGAGATGCGTGCCGGGGGCACCCCCAACGCCAATGGCTCCCACCACCTCTTTATTGATTTCAATCGGCAGCCCTCCACCCAGGATAAGAATCTTCTCGTTCATATCGCGCAGACCTTGGACTGTTGGCACTTTGGCCATGAGTTCTCCCAACTCACTAGTTGTCTGGCGCAGAGTGGCCGCGGTATAGGCTTTCTTCGTGCTGCTGTCGGTGGTATGAGGTCCGGCCCCATCGGCGCGGAGCAGTACACGCAGCACTCCCGCTCGATCAACCACCGCTACACTGACGCGATAACCGTCGGCGGCGCATTTCTCCACGGCGGCGGTCGCGGCTTTCGTCGCCAGGCTGAGAGGCAGAACCCCCTCTCGTGGTAAATCCTCGGCTTGGACCAGCCCTCCTGTCCCAAGCAGGCCGAAGGCCACCAGCCCCATGCTGATTGCCGTTATCAAGACACGTGTGGGTCGTGGGTTCATCGCGCGTTCCTCCCTGTTCCGGCGGTGATGGGAAGCCAGGCCGGTACTGGCTCTCCCTAGATTCATACGAAAGGCGCGTGGCGGAGTCAAGCGTACGGTGTGGTCATGATCGGCGCCCATTGGACCCGATCAATCTGCTGCTGAGGGCCTGATCCAACGAGCGGACCAATAGACAACTGATCACGGCTCCAATTTTCCGTGCCGATGATGGCCGCTAACGCCATAGTCACGATAATGAAAACTGGGCAAAGGGAGCGGTCTGGACTCACCTTCAATATCGGGGGGGCTGCATAGGGCCAGGTTCTCAATTTTTGCTGATGAGCAAGCCGATTCGACCATTTGCGGTTCACTAGGGAGGCGATTATGCTACAGCACCAGATGACCATGGCGATCACACCGAACGTCGACACTCCAACGGGCGAGCCCTTGAAGGGCAAGCTGATTGTGGGCCTGCTCTTCGCGGCGGCGATCGGAGCCTTCCTCTATTTCGACCTGAAACAGTACCTCTCCTTGGACTCGCTGAAGGCGAATCGGGATGCGCTGCTGGCTTTTACGAACAGCCATTATGCGTCTGCCGTGGGGCTGTTCATTCTGGCCTATATCGTCCAAACGGCCTTCTCGCTTCCCGGCGGCGCCATCATGACCCTGGCCGGAGGGTTTCTGTTCGGCAGTCTCGTCGGGACGCTGTATGTGAACCTCGGGGCGACGATTGGCGCGACGCTGGCCTTTCTGGTGGCGCGTTATCTGCTCCGTGATTGGGTGGAAGGTAAATTCGGACACCGGTTGGGGCCCATTCAAGAAGGGTTTGCCAAAAACGCGTTCAGCTATCTCATGACTTTACGGCTCATTCCCCTGTTTCCCTTCTTCCTCGTCAATCTCCTGTCTGGTCTGACTCGCGTCAAGGTGAGCACCTATGTGCTGGCTACGGCCATCGGGATCATCCCCGGTAGCTTTGTCTTCGCATTCGCCGGTCGCCAATTGGGATCGATCAACTCACTGTCCGAGATCGCCTCGCCCAATGTGTTACTGGCCTTCACGCTCCTGGGTCTGTTGGCCCTCGTGCCCATCCTGTACAAAAAGTACGCGCAGGGGAAGGCCTAGGGGGAGCTGATGAGGGGAGCTGATGAGGTCGAATCTATCCAGACAAGTTGCAGAAAGGGTTGTGTCGATGGGTGTAGATAACCAACCCCTGGTGTTGCCGGACGATGAGTACAACCGACGTCTAGTCGAGAATGTCCATCCGACCAGCTGGGTGAATCCCGAGCCAACCGGGCGATACAACATCGTGGTGATTGGGGCTGGGACGGCGGGGCTTATCACCGCGGTCATTGCTGCTGGAGCTGGGGCGAAGGTAGCCTTAGTTGAACGGCATTTGATGGGAGGCGACTGTTTGAATGTTGGGTGTGTGCCGTCGAAGGGTGTGATCCGTGCCGCACGGGCCTGGGCTGATCTCAAACAGGCGGAGGAATTTGGCCTCCACATTCCGTCCGGAGTGACATACGACTTTGGCGCCGTCATGGCACGGATGCGGAAACTGCGTGCCCGGATTAGTCACAACGACTCCGCGCAGCGGTACACGTCGCTTGGCGTTGATGTCTATATCGGCAACGCTCGGTTTGCTGGTACCGAGACCGTGGAGGTGGAAGGACCAGCCGGCAATCGGACCGTAACCTTTGCGAAGGCGGCCATTTGCACTGGGGCCAGGGTATCCGTTCCGTCCACTCCTGGGTTGAAGGACGCTGGTTACCTGACGAATGAAACGATCTTTTCACTCACCGAGCTGCCGCCACGTCTCGGGGTGATTGGGGCCGGGCCGATCGGATGTGAACTGGCGCAGGCCTTTGCCCGGTTTGGCAGCCAGGTGTACCTCATCGAGTCTCAGCACGGCATTCTGCAGAACGAAGACCGTGATGCGGCAGAGATCGTCGAGCAAACCATGATCCGCGATGGGGTCACGCTGCTCTGCTGTGGCAAAGATCTCACCGTCACCACGACGGAGAGCGGGAAGCGATTGACCGTCGATTCCCATGGCCAACAGTACGAGGTGACCGTGGACGAGATTCTGGTCGGCGTGGGTCGCACACCGAATGTGGAGGGGTTGGGATTGGAAGCCGTTGGGGTTGAGTACAACCAGACCGGTGTGAAGGTGAATGACCGTCTCCAGACGACCAATCCACGTATCTATGCTGCCGGAGACATCTGCTCGCGGTATAAATTCACGCACGCGGCTGATGCGATGGCGCAGATTGTGATTCAGAATGCGCTCTTTCCGCATCCGTTCGGGCTGGCGTATGCCAGTGTGGAGTCGCTGATCATGCCCTGGTGTACCTTTACCGAACCGGAAATCGCCCACGTCGGGATGTATGAGGAGGAGGCCAAGGCCAAAGGTCTGGAAGTGGAAACGTATACCTTTCAGTTGGACGAGGTGGATCGTGCGATCCTCGACGGCGAAGATGCAGGGTTCTCACGGGTGCATATTCAGAAGGGGACAGACAAGATCCTCGGTGCAACGATTGTTGCCGCTCATGCTGGGGAGATGATCAACGAATTTTCGGTGCTGATGAAGGCGGGGGTGGGCGCGAAGGCCATCGCCGGGACGATCCATCCGTATCCCACGCAGGCTGAAGTGAATAAGAGGGTGGTGAATCTCTGGCGCAAGGCGCACTTCACCCCACGCACCAAGGCTTTTCTGACGAAGTTATTTGCCTGGATGAGACGCTAACGGAACACAGTATGTTCAATCACGGGCGTTCGGTTCTCCCGGTTGTGGTCTTGGGCGCGGTGCTGCTGATGAGCCCGGTGTGGGGTTTTGCGCAAGATCGTGCGAGCGTGGCGGTGGCGAAATTTTCAACTGGGACCATCGGTCAGGCGATACCTGATGGGTGGAAGCCCCTCACGTTCAAGAAGATTGAGAAACACACAACGTATGAATTGGTGAAAGACGGCGACAGCGTGGTGATGAAGGCCATAAGTCAGGCCTCGGCCTCAGGTCTCACGAAAGAGGTGAAGATCGACCCCAAGGAGTATCCGATCATTCACTGGCGCTGGAAGGTGGAGAATCTGCTCATGTACAGCGATGTGAGGCGAAAAGAGGGAGACGATTATCCCGCGCGCCTGTACATCACCTTTGAATATGATCCAGATAAAGTTGGATTCACCAAGAAGCTGAAATACAAAGCCGGACGGGCGATCTTTGGGGATATCCCGATCGGCGCCTTGAACTATATTTGGGAAACCAAGACCCCGATCGGGACGATTGTGGAGAACGCCTACACTGATTTCGCGCAGATGATCGTGGTGGAAAGCGGAACCACTAAAGTTGGCACGTGGGTCGAAGAGGAACGGAATATCTACGAGGATTACAAGCGCGCCTTTGGCGAGGAACCGCCGATGATCAATGGCGTGGCCATCATGTCAGATACCGACAACACGAAGGAACAGGCGACGGCCTATTACGGCGACATTCTCTTCCAGAAGTCGAAGTAGGAATGTGAGGGGTGGGATGACTCACTTACCCTGTTGCCGCAGGGTGCGCTCCAGCGGTTGAACGACATCGAAGCCGATTCGATGGTCCTTGCCGGTGGTTTTCTGCATCAGTTCTCCGGGGGAGACGGGTGGTTATATGTGATCTCGTGGCTCAATAACGTCCGCTGCGTCAGGAGCCGAATCATCTACGGTGATCAGGCCCTCTTTGTCCGCCGTGCGTTTTTCCACCGGCTCGGAGGCTTCCCCATTCAGCCGATTCTTTAAGATGTGGCCTTCTGCGAGCGGCTTCTGCAGGTCACGACTCCCGTCCTTTGGCCCCACCTGTGGTCATGGATGCGCGCAAGTTCCTGCAGCTAGTGTAGTGATTCATAAATAGCTTGACATATTATATAATACGGGTATCCTCTCCTCCAGAGGAGGACCGGACCATGCGTATCGCCCCTTCCATTCAGCTGACTGAACCCGAACGCCGGCAACTGGCGCAGT
>CXWL01027695.1_pt1 | contig 17922 bp, 23 predicted proteins | sample 590931 | NCBI WGS metagenome assembly CXWL01 (sample SAMEA3498368, study PRJEB10139) | groundwater metagenome | biome: water well; material: biofilm material | place: Germany | collected 2015-04-27 | reverse complement strand
TCCCGCGCACCAATCGGCGGGGGCGTCAGCGCCAATCTCATGGGCAAACGCAGCCGGCCCTTCGCGTGCGGCCAGCGCCAGCGAAGGCGTCACCGGCTCGAGCCGCAATCGCGGCGTCAGGATTGGGTGGGTGAGGCGCACGGAGGCGAGCATGCGCGCGCGGCAACGTTTGTCCACGTCAATCTGGACGCCCTAAATTGAAAACGCCGTCATTCCGGGGCTCGGCGGCGCCGAGAACCCGGAACCCACGGGCGCACGCTTCGCGCGTCCGGAATGACGGAACCCCATTGTCCATTTTTGCGGTCGGCAAGGCAGCGGCGCGCGACAATCGCTACACCGCCACCGCGCGTTCCCCGGTGGTCAATCTCTCGATCGCCGCGACCAGCGCCGAGAAATCGACCGGCTTTGTCAGGTAGGCGCCGAAGCCAAGATCGCCGCAGGTGAGTTGAACGTCGCGGATCGCGATCGCCGTAAGCGCGATCACCGGCGGAGGCTCGGGGAGCAATTCGCAGATCATCCGCCACGCCTCGATGCCGTCCAGAACCGGCATGGAAAGGTCCATGATGATGATGTCGGGCGGATCATGCTGGACCGTGGCGACCGCTTGTGCGCCGTTGCGAGCCTCCGCGACCGCGTGGCCGAGGCGGCGCAGACGAAGGCAGATCATTTCGCGATTTGTCTCGTGATCTTCGACGACAAGAATATTTAGCGGCATTGGGGCTCCCTACCGCGCCAATCTCTCGCGCCAGGGTTGAGGTGTGGTTAATGGCTTTGTAATCTGCGCGCCGCGTTACGTGAAACTTTAGTAAGCGCACGCCTCAAATGCGTGGCGTAGATTGCCGCCCCATTCGGTGCGATAGCGCTCGATCAAGCGCTCCGCCGCCGTGACGCCAGTCGTTGCGATGTCGTCGAGCTCGGCAAGGAAATGGGTTTCATCCATGCCGGTGGAGTCGAGTTGCGCGCGCGACTTCAGGCCCTGGCGCGAAATCGCCAGCGCCGCTTGCGCGATGTCACGCGCGGTGACGCCGCGTATCGGCGCCTTCAGCCCCAGCACCGGGACCGCGCGGCGCAAGCTCTCGCGATCCTCCGCGGTCCAGCTTTTCACCAGCGACCACGCAGCTTCGAGCGCCGCGTCGCAATAATAGATGCCCGCCCAGAACGCCGGCAGGGCGCACAAGCGCGACCACGGCCCTGCGTCTGCGCCGCGCATTTCAAGATACGTCTTCAACCGCACTTCCGGGAAAATCGTCGTGAGGTGATCTTCCCAATCCTTATCCGTGGGCCGCTCGCCCGGCAGCGCCGGCAATTTGCCATCCAAGAAAGCGCGAAAGCTCTGGCCCGAGCAATCGATGTATTTTCCGTCGCGATAGACAAAGTACATCGGCACATCGAGCGCGTAGGCGGCGTAACGCTCAAAGCCCATGCCGTCCTCGAATACAAATGGCAGCATGCCGGTGCGGTCGGGATCGGTGTCGGTCCAGATGTGGCCGCGATAAGAGAGGAATCCATTCAAGCGCCCCTCGGCGAACGGCGAATTGGCAAACAGCGCCGTCGCGATCGGCTGCAGCGCCAAGCCGACGCGAAACTTCTTCACCATGTCAGCTTCGGAGGCGAAATCGAGATTGGTCTGCACCGTGCAAGACCGGAACATCATCTGCCGCCCGAGCCGCCCGACCTTACCCATGTAGTCGCGCATAATCTTGTAGCGGCCCTTGGGCATGATCGGCGTTTCTTCGAGCGACCAGATCGGCGAGAACCCAAGCCCCAGGAAGGCAATCCCCAGCTTGCCGGCGACATCGCGCAATTGCGCGAGATGAGTTCCGGTTTCAGCGCAGGTCTGGTGCAGATGTTCCAGCGGCGCGCCGGAAAGTTCGAACTGGCCGCCGGGTTCGAGCGTGATCGAGGCCATGCCCTGCTTCAAGGCGATGGTGTTTCCCGCCTCCCGGACGCGGGTCCATTCATAGGTGTCGGAAAGCCCATCAAGCAGCGCGCCAATGCCGCGCTCGCCCTCATAGGGAACCGGCGCCAGCGTATCCTTGTAGAAGGCGAACTTCTCGTGCTCGGTGCCGATGCGCCAGGTCGATCGATCGGGTTTCGCTCCCTTCTCAAAGTGCGCGACCAGGTCCTGGAAGCTCGCCAGCACCGGCGCCTTTTCTTTCGTGTCGCCCATCGCGCGTCTCCTCGCCGCCCATGTGGCGTCTTCGTCGCGGACCCGCAAGCTGTTACGCCGAACGCTAGTCTAGCGCCAATCGCCCCACGCCGCCTGGACGATGGTTAACGCGGCGACCACCGCCGTCTCCGCGCGCAGGATGCGCGGGCCGAGCGATACTGGCGTGACGAAGGCAAACCCGCGCAGCATGGCGCGTTCTTCCGGAGTGAAGCCGCCTTCCGGACCGATGAGGAGCGCGAGCGCCCCCCTTGAACCGCCGGCGTCCTCGCCGGCAGTGCTTGCTACTACGCCGACGTCGGTTTTCTTCGTGCCACTGTATGCAGGCGGGGACGCCGGCGGTCCAGGGGGACGCGGCATCGCCTCCAGAATCGGCCGCGCATCGCCGGCTTCATCGCAATAAATTAACGCCCGCAACGCATCCCAGCCATCAAGCGCGCGCGCCAACGTCACCGGCGCGAGAATCTCCGGCACATCGAAGCGCTCCGTCTGCTCAGCCGCTTCGCGCGCAATCGCGTTCAAGCGATCGAGCCGTACTGTTTCCGCAATCGTGCGCTGGGTGATCATAGGGCGGATGCGCCGCACGCCCAGTTCGGTCGCCTTTTCGACGATCAGGTCGGTTGCTTGGCGCTTTACCGGCGCGAACAGCAAATCCAGATCCGGGACCGCGCGCGCTTCCTTTAGTTTTTCTTCGACGCGCACGCTCATGCCGCGCTTGCTCTTTGCAGTCACCAGCGCGCGCCACTCCCCGTCATCGGCGTTGAACACGCGCAAGGCGTCGCCAACATCGAGGCGCAGCACCGCGCCGACATGGCGCGCCTGGGCCTCCGTCAACGCAAGAGCCGCGCCGGCGCCAAGCTGTTCCTCAACCATGATGCGCGGGATCGCCATGGCGGACTTGGTGCCAAGCAAGGCCGCTCAACGCAAGTCTCGCCCTTGCGCAAAGGAAAACCGCCAGCCAATACGCGGTCGTGAACGAAGCAAAACCCGCCGACGCGCTGAAGCAGCAGCCCCTTGGACCGCCGGCGTCCTCGCCGGCGAGTTCTTCCGCCACGCACCTTGAGTGGCATTCTCGCGGCTACCTCCCGCACCGCGACGCCGCTGGCCTCATCCAACACATCGTCTTCAGTCTGGCGGATGCGATCCCACCAACCGCAAGACCGCCCTCCGCCATACATGTAGATCGGTTGCTTGATTCCGGCGGCGGCACGTGCCTGCTGCGTACGCCAGAGCATGCGGAGTTCGTGCAAGCCGCTCTCATGCAGGCGGACGGTCAACGGTACCGTCTTGTCGCGTGGTGCATTATGCCGAACGATGTTCATGTAGTTGCCGAACAGTTTCCCAATCATCGCATGAGTGCGATTATACAGGCCTGGAAATCCACCTCGGCCCATAACATCAATCATCGTTTGGGGCGTAGCGGACGGCTTTGGCGGCGGGAGTACTTCGATCGATTCATGCGCGATAAGAACCATCTCCTGACAACCATCGAGTATGTCGAACATAATCCCGTGCAGGCGCGCCTTGCCCAATACGCAGCGGATTGGCGATGGTCCTCAGCCCGGCACAGGCATCCCGCCGGCGGGGACGCCGGCGGTCCAAGATGAAACCCGCCGACGCGCTGAAGCGCCATTGGACCGACGCGCTCCCCGCCGCGTGGAGGCCGTACGCACAGCTTTCGCGCCTCGACCGCCCGATCGGCTGGCAGCTCCTGCTTCTGCCGTGCTGGATGGGGATCGCGATTGCGCGCGCGGGCTCGGCATTTCTGTGGGGCGACCTGCGGCTGGCCCTGCTCTTCGTCGTCGGCGCCATCGCCATGCGCGGCGCGGGCTGCACCTATAACGACATTCTTGACCGCGACATCGACGCTAAGGTCGAGCGCACGCGCTTGCGTCCGCTGCCATCGGGCGCGGCTTCGCTGCGAGGGGCGTGGCTTTGGCTCGTTGCGCAATGCTTGGTGGGCCTCAGCGTATTGCTGACATTGCCGCCAGTCGCGCAGATCGTGGCGCTCGCTGCATTGCCGATGGTTGCGCTCTATCCGCTGATGAAGCGCATCACTTGGTGGCCGCAGGCGTGGCTCGGCATGGTGTTCTCCTGGGGCGCGCTTGTGGGCGCCGCGGCGACGAGCGCTGCCGGGGTAATTCCCGTGGGCGCCGTGCTCGGCTACCTAGGCTGCATCGCTTGGACCATTGGCTATGACACCATTTACGCGCTGCAGGATCGCGAGGACGACGCGCTGGTCGGCGTGCGCTCCACAGCGCGGCTGTTCGGCGAAAAGTGGCGCCTATGGACTGGCGGCTTTTATCTCGCCGCGCTCGCGCTTTGGGCGGGGGCGGCTGCACTCGCTGGCGCCGGGCTGGTCACCGGTGCAGCGCTCGGCATGATCGGCGCGGCTCTGGTTTGGCCGATGTTGCAGAGCATCGAAGACACGCGCCCGGAGACTGCGCTCGCCGCCTTCAGGCATAACGCAAACATAGGCCTGCTCGTCGCGCTTGCGTTTGCGCTAGAGCAGGCGTGGCGTACATTGCGGCCGTTGTTGGAGAACTGGCGGTGAGAAAATACCTTGACCGGTGGCTAGGCAATGTCGCCGGAAACCGTGACGCCCACAACGAACGGATCAAACTCATTGCGCTCACCGTCAATGCCGCGGGGATCGCAGCCGCCATCGCTGGCGTGGTTGGCCCAATGTTCGACGCTGAGCGCCGCTTGAGCATTCCTGACGCTGTGTTCGGCGTCCTGTTTTGGGCTGCTTGCGTTGTAGCGGCGTTTGAGGTTCTGGGCTATATAAAGAGCAAGGATTGATTGAATGAGCGACTCCCTCATTGCCGTCTTGATTTTTGGTTGCATGGGTCTCGCGGTCATTCCGCTGGCTGCGTTTGCCCGCTCGGTTGAGATTTGGCTGGAGCGCCGCCGCGCAGCGCGAACGTCCGCCGAGTGAACCCCGCTGAAGAACATCTGAGCGCGGTGTGCAAGCGTTTAGCGAAGATCGTACCCGCGCACGAGGCGTTTCCGACCAGGTTCGAGAAAAGCAAGGACCCCTACCGCGCGCTGGTGCGTTCGGTCGTGTATCAGCAGCTCTCCGGCAAAGCAGCGGCCACCATCCATGGCCGTGTACTGGCGCTGTTTCCCGATAAGGACCATCCCGCCCCAGAGGACCTGATCGAAGCGTCCGAAGCCACGCTGCGCTCGGCCGGCCTCTCGCGGCAGAAAGCAGCCGCACTGAAGGACGTAGCACAGAAGCGGCTGGACGGCATCATCCCGCCAGCGCGGACGCTTGTGCGCCTGCCTGACGAGGAAATCATCGAGCGTTTGACCGCCGCACGCGGCGTCGGGCGCTGGACCGTGGAGATGTATCTCATCTTCACTCTCGGCCGCCCCGACGTGCTGCCGATCGACGATCTCGGCGTACGCAAAGGCGCGGAGAAATTGTACAAGCGCGAGTTCACGCCGAAGACGCTCGGCGAGTACGGCAAACGCTGGGCCCCCTGGCGCAGCGCCGCGGCCTGGCACTTGTGGCGGGTGATGGACACGCAAACGCCGGAGCAGAGCAAAATCTAGCTCTTCGCGGGGACACACACTCATGGCGTCCGCCGGCGCGAATCTCTCGCCGGACTCGACGTGAGCGTGTGTCCCTTCGCGCTCCCTCGCGCTATCGCGCGTGCGGCGCGGAACACGCTTTCACAACGTCCGATCCTCGCGCAGGATGAAACGCTCGCGTTTGGCGAACTCATAATTCTCGCGGCCTTGGGCGTCGGCGGCTAAAAGTGCGCGGTAGGCTTCGTGAGCGGCAAGGCTTTCAATGTTGTACAGCCCGTAGGCCAGGGTCGCTGATCCCTCATGCGGGGCAAAGCAACCGATCAGATCACCCGCAGCGCGGGAGCGCCTGCCCCCAGACTTGCGCGTAGCGCTCAAACTCGACGCGCTGGAATGGATCGATCCCACAACAAATGACGCAGGTCAGCATTTTTCCCCTTTGCGCTGACTCTATGCGGTTGCGAGGCGTTCACGGTACGACTAACGTCGAACCATGAACGAGCTTTCACTCCCATGAAGGACGGCCCCAACATCGCCGCCATCGCCGCCATGGTAGGCGATCCCGCGCGCGCAAATATGCTGACGGCGCTGCTCAATGGCGCAGCCCTCACCGCCACCGAACTCGCGCTCGAAGCCAACGTCACCAAGCAGACCGCGAGTTCACACCTGACGAAATTGGTCGTCGGCGGGCTTATCGCGGTCGAAGCGCAGGGGCGGCACAAATATTATCGGCTGGCCGACGCCGATGTCGCCGGCTTATTGGAAACCTTGATGGGCGTCGCCGCGCGCGCCAAGGCGCTGCGCACGCGCCCCGGGCCGAAGGAGCCCGCCATGCGCCACGCGCGCGTGTGCTACGATCATCTCGCGGGCGAACTTGGCGTGCAGCTGTTCGACGCGTTCCTGAAAAACAAATGGATGCTGCCGGGGCCAGAGAAGACATACGCGCTCACCAAGCTGGGGCGGATCAAGGTGCAGACCTTCGGCGTCGATATTGACGACATCGAGAAGGGCGCCCGCCCGCTCTGCCGCTCGTGCCTCGATTGGAGCGTGCGCCGCCACCATCTCGCCGGCGCATTAGGCGCAGCGATCCTCGATGAGATCTTCGAACGCAAATGGGCGACGCAGCGCCGCTCCAGCCGGGTGCTGGAGTTCACGAGTATCGGCGAGGCGGGTCTGCGGCGCGTCTTCGCGTTCGACGCCCCTGCGGCGCCTTAAGCCCTTTTCGCCGGACAAGTGTTGAACCCCAACATCGCATAGACCGGGCAATAGCCGACAAGGCCCGTAATGAGCGGGACGAGCCCTACATAGCCCCAAGGCGTCTGCGGCCCTACGAACGCGAGCGACAATACGCCAGCGCCGACAAGCACGCGCAACACTCGATCGATTGCGCCTTCATTGGTCTTCATGGCTCACCTCCAAGGCGCTGGTAACCTGCGCCGACGTTCTGAGCCTTGATTGCAATCAAACCTGCCTGACTCAGCAAAATCGTGTTAGGGGTTCGCCCGTGCCCGCTGTCGCCCGCATTGATCCCAAAGAAGTGTTCACGGCTCAAGAATGGAGCCAGCTCTCGGCGCGATCGCCCTGGAGGGGGGTGGCTTGCGTCGCCGGCGCCTGGGGATTGGTCGTCGCGGCGGGAGCGATGTTCGTTCTCTGGCCGAATCCGCTGACCTACCTTCTCGCGGTTATGCTCATCGGCGCGCGGCAATTGGGACTGGCGATCCTGATGCATGACGCCGCGCACGGCGCGCTGCATCCCAACCCCGAGGTCAACGAATGGGTCGGCGAATGGCTGTGCGCGGCGCCTGTCGGAGCGCGGCTCGGCGCCTACCGCGCCTACCATTTGAAGCACCATCGTTACACCGAGCAGCCGGAGGATCCCGATCTACCGCTCTCGGCGCCATTTCCGATCACGCGCAAATCGCTCTGGCGGAAGATCGTGCGTGATTTGACCGGGCAGACCTTCTTCAAGCAGCGCATTGCGCCGTTGCTTGAGAGGCGACGCATGGAAGCGCGCGAGGGCGGCAATGTCACTGCGAATGCGCAAACGAACAATTTCCTCGCAACCAACGCGATGTTGTTTCTGGCGCTCACGCTCGCCGGCTATTGGTGGGCGTATTTCGCGCTCTGGATCGCACCTATGGCGAGTTGGTTTCCCCTCGTCACGCGCCTGCGCAATATCGGCGAGCATGCCGTTGTGGACACCCGCGAAGATCCCTTCACCCACGCGCGCACCACGCTCGCCAATCCGCTGGAGCGCCTGTTCATCGCGCCGTACTGGGTGCATTATCACGGCGAGCACCACGTGTTCATGCACGTCCCCTGCTACAATCTGGAGCGTTTGCACAAAATGCTGATGGCGAAGGGCTATGGCGTGCGCATGCGCATCGCGGAGGGATACGCGAGCGTGCTCAGAAAAGCCGCTCCAGCGTGATCCCCGACATACCCGCCTTCATCCGCGACAACACGCGCGTGCTCGCGCCCAGTCACGTGCCGGAACTCAAGCTGCATTTGGCCGACGACGCGGTCAGTTTGTGGGAGCTGACCGAAGAACAACTTGGCGAGCTTGGCCTGCCTCCACCCTTCTGGGCCTTTGCTTGGGCGGGCGGCCAAGCGCTGGCGCGTTATGTGTTGGATAATCCAGACATCGTAGCCCGCAGGCACGTACTCGATGTCGCCTCCGGCTCTGGCCTTGTCGCCATTGCGGCGATGAAGGCCGGGGCCGCAAGCGCAGTGGCCGCCGACATCGACGCTTTCGCCGCGGAGGCGGCCACACTCAACGCCGCGCTCAATGGGTTCACGGTCGCCGCCAGTTGCAGCGATCCCTTAGGCCTGCCCACCTCGGCGGAGGTCGTTCTCGTCGGCGATCTGTTCTACGATCGCGATATTGCGCCGCCACTGCTCGCCTGGCTGGATGACTTGCAGAACCAGGGCAAGTCCGTGCTGATCGGCGATCCGGGGCGGACATATCTCCCGCGCGACAAGCTCACGCAGATCGCCGCCTACGATATTCCGGTGACGCGGGGATTGGAGGATTGCGAACTGAAACGCGCGGCGGTCTGGCGGCTGGCTCAGTGATCAACCGCAGGTGCGAGGGCGTTGTAGCCGCCGTCGAATTCAAGACCGCTGATCTGGTCAGCGCGGCGCCATAAGGCTATCGCGGCGATCGTCAGGCCCAGCCCCGCGATCGCCGCGAACACCGCAAATGTGACGCTCCAAACACCTGCGTCCATCGCAACACCAACCCTATTGCCTTCGAGGCATCTTGTTGACGCCGTTTATGCACGAAGCCGATGAACACACGGTTTCCGAAACAAAAACAAATGATTGAAGTAACCTGCCGGCAAGTTCTAGCCTGCGGCCCTGAGTCCAAGCCAAGGAGCGACCATGCTGCGTCTGGAGATTGCCGCGCTTTATGCTGGGATTAACATCCTGTTGTTGCTGGTGCTCGCCTATCTTGTGGTGGCCGGCCGGCGACGCCACAAGATCACGTTGGGCGATGGCGGCAACGCCGATTTCAGCAGGGCCGTTCGCGCCCACGCCAACGCCGCCGAATACATCCCTGCGGGCCTGATCGGCATCGTGCTTTTGGCCCTGTTCGAAGGATCGCCGCTTTGGCTCTTGCACGCGAGCGGAATTTCTTTGACGGCAGGCAGAATTTTCCACGGCTATGGGCTGCACGCCGGCACGTTAAATCTCGGGAGGCGAGCCGGGACCGCGATCACCTGGCTTTCGTTCGCGCTCATCGGCGGCGGGCTCATTTGGGCGGGCCTCGGCCAGCAGCTTGGCCGGTAATGGGTTGCCGCAGGGGCGATTGCCGACCGGCGCCTAACCCCCCATGTTCGGGCGCATGGCCTTCGACGCTGATTCCCAAGCCGCCCTCTCGGCCCTGATCGATTACGCCCGTCGCGCCGGCGCCGACGCTTCCGAAGCGTCACTGGCTGCACGGGATGCTGTTTCCGCCGAAGTACGCATGGGCGAGTTGGAGGGCATGGAGCGCGAGGAAGGCCGTTCGGTGGCGTTGCGCGCGTTCATCGGCAAGCAGCAAGCCTCCGCCTCCTCCACCGATTTATCCGCCAAGGGGCTGCAAGCGCTGGCCGAGCGCACGGTCGCAATGGCGCGGGCAGCGCCCGAGGACCCCTATTGCGGCCTGCTCGAAGCAGGCTACCGCGCCGCGCCGCTGCACCACGATCTGGAGCAGACTGACGCGGCACGGCCAAGCCCGGCCGAGCTGCTTGAACTGGCGCGCGCCTGCGAGGCGGCATCGTTGGCTGTGCCGGGGATCACCAATTCCGGCGGCGGCGGCGCGTCCTACGAAGTGTCGAGCTTCGCCTACGCAACCTCAGACGGTTTCCAGGGCGCCGAGCAGGCCACTTCCTACAGCCTTGGCGCACAGCCGGTCGCGGGAAAGGATGGCGACATGGAGCGCGACTACGAATGGCGCACCAAGCGCTTCTTTGCTGACCTGCCTCCGGCTGATGAAATTGGCCGCATCGCCGGCGAGCGTACGGCGCGTCGGCTGGGCGCGCGCAAAGTGGACAGCCAAAAGGCGGCGGTGATTTTCGAGAACCGGCTAGCGGGGCGCATGCTCTCGCCCTTCCTTGGCGCGATTTCCGGCGCCTCAGTGGCGCGCGGCGTCTCATTCCTGAAGGACAAGCTCGGTCAACGCGTGTTCCCGGAGAACTTCCAATTGCGCGAGGATCCTTTCATCGTGCGCGGCATGGGCAGCCGGCAGTTTGACGGCGAAGGCGGCGCTGTTTCGGCATCCAATCTAATCGAAGACGGCGTGGTGACGACCTGGATGCTCAACGCGTCCGCCGCCCGGCAATTGGGGCTTGAACCCAATGGCCACGCCACATCTGGCCACGGCGGCCCGCCCGGGATCGGCGCCGCCAACCTGTTCGTGAAACCCGGAACAGGTGATCTCGCCGCGCTCATAACAGACGCCGGCAAGGGCCTCTTCATCACCGACATGTTCTCGCCCTCGCTGAACATGAACAACGGCGATTGGTCGGTGGGCGTCGCCGGATTCTGGTTCGAGCACGGCGAACTGGCGCATCCGGTCAGCGAAGTGACTGTGTGGCGGGTAATCTGCTCGACATCTATGCGCGCCTCATCTGCGGCGGCGACCTCGACGATCGCGGCGCTCTGAAGATTCCAAGCTTGCTTGTTGATGACCTGGCCATCGGCGGCGTCTGAACTCGCCCTGCTCGAAGCAGCCGCGCGCGAAGCGGGAGCGCTTGCGCGAGTCCTGATCGGCAAGCCGCTCGAGATCGTTTCCAAGAGCGACGGCAGTCCGGTGACCAATGTGGACCGCGCGGTCAATGCGCTGCTCGCCGAGCGCCTGCAGAGCGCGCGGCCAGATTATGGCTGGCTGTCGGAGGAGACGCCTGACGATCCCGCCGAACGCATGGGCAAGTCACGCGTGTTCATGCTCGATCCGATCGACGGCACCGTGGCGCTGATCCGCAAACTGCCGGAATTCACGATCAGTATCGGCATTGTCGCGGAAGGCCGCGCCTTCGCCGGCGCGATCCACAACCCCGTCACCGAGGAAATGTTCATCGGCGCGCCCGGCCATGGCGCAACGCTTGACGGAGCGCCCATCCAGGTCAGCGATTGCCATGATCTGGCAGGCGCACGCGTGTTCGCGCCCAAGAGCCGTGCAGCTGAAGCGCTGTGGCGTTCGCCGGGGCCGAGCACAGATTTTCCACAACGCCGCTCGATCGCCGATCGGCTTGCGGCCACGGCGGCAGCCCGTGCCGACGCTGCGATCCTGTTTGGCTTCAAGCACGAGTGGGACGTGGCCGCAGGCGCCGCGATCGTCGCCGCCGCTGGCGGCGTGATCAGCGATTTGTGGGGCGAGCCGTTGGCTTTTAATCAGGCCGCGCCGCGCGTTCCCGGCGTGGCGGCGTCTGGCGCGAGGCTTCACGCTCTGATAATCGAGCGCACGCGCGGCTCACTCGATCCGCGCATTGTGGGTTAATTCGATGCCTGATCGCCAACTTCTCCACCTTGTCATCGGCGGCGAACTGAAGGACCTCGACCGCCCCGAGTTCGAGGATTTGGAGGCGCTGGATTTCGTCGGCGCCTACCCCAATTATTCCGCCGCGTATGACGCCTGGAAGGGCGCAGCTCAGCGCACCGTCGACAACGCACGCATGCGCTATTTCATCATCCACGCCCACCGCCTGCTCGACCCCGGCGAAGACCCCGAAGGCGAAATGTGAAATCGCCGACGCCGAAAGGGCTCCTGCGCAGACTCGCCAATAATTACCTCGCTCGCTATTGGCGCGGGATCCTCGTGCTTGCGCCCGTGCTGGCGTTGGTCGCGATCGCTGGCGCGTCCTACGCCTGGATTCTAAAATTCACGACCGAGGCCATTGGCGCCGCCGATATGGGGGCGATCGCAGCGGTTCCGATTCTGGTGCTGGGCGCCACCGGCGTCCGCGCGGGCGCCATTTTCGTTCAATCCATATTATCGCAGGGCATCGCGCTGCGGGTGCTGCGCGATCTGCAGAACGCCATGTTCGCCAAGCTGATGAACGTGGATTTCGCCCGCCATGCGCGCGAAGCGCCTGGGCAATTGGTCTCGCGTTTCACCAACGACATTAACGTAATCGCCGAAGGCCTCGTGCGCGGCGGGCAGGTCATGATCCGCGACGCGTTGACCATTGTGGGCGCGATCGGACTGATGGTGTGGTTCGACTGGGTGCTGACGCTTGTGGTGGCGGGCGTCTTTCTGTTCGCCGTCGGGCCGCTAGCGGCCATCGCGGGGCGCGCCCGGCGCCAGACAGAAGGCGCACAGCAACAATTGGGGACGTTGTCGGCGCTGCTTGCTGAAATCTTTGCGGGCGCGCGTTTCGTGAAAACCTACGGTTTGGAAGATCGCGAGAGCGCGCGCGCTAACGCCGCCTTCGAAGAGCGGCGCAAATTCGCGGTTAAGCTTGCGCGCAACCGCGCCCGCAGCGAACCGGTGTTAGAAATCGTCGGAGGGGTCGCGCTAGGAGGCGTCCTCTACGCGGCGGGCTTACGCATCGCCGCTGAGCAAATGACCTTCGGCGATCTCTTGGGCATTGTCGGCGCCATCGCGATAGCCACGCCGGCAGCGCGTTCGCTATCCAATTTCAACACGGTGCTCAACGAAGCGAAGGCCGCGCTTGGGCGCATCTTCACACTTCTGGACGAGCCAACAAGCATCAATGACAAGCCCGGCGCCAAGGCGATCGCGATAACGGAAGCCGCCATCTCGTTCGAACATGTGAGCTTCACCTATGGCGAGGCTCCCGCAATCGCGGACGTCAGTTTTTCGGTTCGTCGTGGCGAGACCGTGGCGCTGGTCGGCCCTTCGGGCGCGGGTAAGTCCACGATTTTCAATCTACTGCCGCGCCTTTATGACGTTAGCTCAGGCTCAGTGCGGATCGATGGGCAGGACCTCCGCGACGTAACGATTTCGAGCCTGCGCGCCTCGATCGCTCTGGTTTCGCAAGAAGCAGTGCTGCTCAACGACAGCATCCGCGCCAATGTCGCGCTCGGCCGCGCCGAGGCCACGCATGCCGAGATCGAGGAAGCCGCGCGCGCCGCCGCCGCCCACGATTTCATCATGGCGCTGCCTGAAGGGTACGGCGCGCAAGTTGGCGAACGCGGCGGCCGGCTTTCAGGCGGCGAACGCCAGCGGATCGCGCTAGCACGCGCCTTTCTGCGCGACGCCCCGATTTTGTTATTGGATGAAGCCATCAGCGCGCTGGACGCCGAGAGCGAACGCCAAGTGCAGGAAGCGCTCGCCCGCCTCTCCCGCGGTCGAACCGTGCTGGTCATCGCTCACCGGCTCGCCACCGTCCGCAATGCCGACCGCATCATTGTGCTTGAGGGAGGCCGCATCGTCGAAATAGGCACGCACGATGAATTGATGGCGAAGGGCGCGCGTTATGCGCGGCTGGCGAAATTGCAGTTTCAGGATCATTCAGCTGCGGGTTGATCTGGCCTCTCATACTAGCGGCCCGAGACTCTGACTCATGGAATATTCGATCCGTCATTCCGGGCCGCCGGAGGCGGAACCCGGAACCCAGGGGATCGTAGAGCGCGGCGCCTGTGACCCCTGGGTTCCGGATCGCGCTCCGCGCGTCCAGAATGACGGAGTTTGTACATGATCTGAAGAATCAACACTTCGGACCGCCCGCGTCACTCGCGCCGCAGCACCTTGTCCACCAGCAGATTGCCCCACCAGGCGCTCATGAACGAGCTCTTCACCGCCGTCTTGTCGTAATCTTCCTCGACCCAATTGAGGAAGCTCTTCCCTGCGGGTGCGCCTTCGGCGAGGTAGACCTCGAAGAAGTGATCGATCATTCCAGTCTTGCCGGCTTTCACGTGCAGGTATTTGAGGCGCAATTGCTCCATGGCCTCGGCGACGGGCGCGCCCATCTTGAGATGCTTGTAGAGCACCGCCATCACGCCGGCGCGGTCGGCCCCCGATTTGCAATGCATGAGCGCTGGATACTCGATGGTCTCGAACAGGCGTTTGGCCTCGTGCACCTGCTCGCGACTGGGCGGTTCGCGCGAATGCATCCGCGCATCGATCATGGCGATCCCATGCTCGTCGCAGGCTTCGCGTTCGAGCGCGTAATAGCCGGTCTTGGAGGGGCCGCGCAGATTGAGGATGGTTTTGAACCCCATGCCGGCATAGCGCGCGACCGCCTTCGGAGAGGGCTGGTTGGCGCGCGCCATAACGCCCGACTCAATCCAATGGAAGTTCGAGAACCGCGCCCGCAGGAAGCCATGGTCGGCCCAAATCAGGTCGCGCTTGGCGCGGCGGCGCCCTGCGGGGGTGGCGAGGTCGAACCGGTCGGCGGGTGCGCCCTCGGACATGGGAATAGAACTCATTCGGCTGCTGGCGCGAAGCGGCGGTCGCCTCCTATAAGGGGGCGGGCCGCGTCGCGAAAGCGCGGTGTTCCGGATCGATCGCGCCTGATGCTGAAGTCAATCCTAGGCAATTCTGTCGTCCAGTTCCTGATCGGGCGCACGATCGGCCTCTACATGCTGTTTACGGCCGCTACCACGCGGTGGAAATCCGTGAACCGGGCTGCGGCCGAGCCATTCTGGGGTGCGCCGACCAGATTGATCCTTTGCGTCTGGCATGGCCGTTTCCCGCAGGCGCACCAAATGTGGCGCCCCAAGGGGGCGAACAAAGCCCTGTTCCTGATCTCGCGCTCACGCGAGGGCGATATCGCGGCTAACGCGGCCCGCATGGTGGGGGCCCAGCCCGTCCGCGGCTCGGCCGCCAAGGGCGGCGCTGACAAGGGCGGGTTCGAGGCCGGACGCGAACTGGTGCGCCTCATCGAATCCGGACGCACCGCCGGGCTGACCCCGGACGGGCCGCGCGGACCGCGCATGCGCGCCCGGCTTGGGCCGGTGAATGTGGCGCGCCTGGCGCAGGCCCCGATGCTGCCCATGGCGTGGTCGACCCGCTGGCGCATCGTGTTTGGCTCATGGGACCGGTTCATCCTGCCGCTGCCGTTCGGACCTGGCGTGCTGGTGTGGGCGGACCCAATCCCGCCGCCGCCGGAAGAAGCCGACGCCGCAACACTGGAGGCATGCCGACTAAGATTGGAGCAGGAGCTCAACAGGATCAGCGCCGAAGCCGACCGCCTCGCCGGCGCGCCGGTGATCGAGCCCGCGCCAGCTCGCGCCGGCGCTGCGCCGGAAGCGCGCGAAGCGACGGCCGCGTCGTGAGTTTTTCGCCAGCCCTCGCCCTCTACCGCACCGCAACGACCATGCTCGGCCCGTTTGCGGGCGCTTGGCTCAATGCGCGGGCGAGAAAGGGCAAGGAAGATCCCAGCCGGATCGCTGAGCGCTTCGGGCGATACGCCGACGCCAAGAGACCAAAGGGCGTTCTGGTTTGGCTGCATGCAGCAAGCGTCGGAGAGTCCGGCGTCGCGCTGCACTTGGCCGAGGCGTTGGAGGCATCCGTCCCGGGCTTGTCGTTCCTTCTGACGACGGGGACCAAGACTTCCGCGGAATTGGTCGCGCGCCGCGCCGGACCTAATGTGCGCCATATCTATGCGCCGCTGGATCGCCCCGACATCGTGCGCCGTTTCCTCGCACATTGGCGCCCGGACCTTGGCGTTTTCGTCGAGAGCGAACTTTGGCCCAATCTGATCCTGGAGGCGCAACGCGCAGGCGTGAAGCTCGCTTTGGTGAATGCGCGCATGAGCGCGTCTTCGCTGCGCCGCTGGCGTAGCTGGCGCACTGCCGGCGCACGGGTCATGCGCGCGTTTGCTTTCGCCAACGGCGCCGACCAACGCACCGCCGATTCCATCGCCCTCTTGCGTGGCGAAGCGCCGCGCACGATCGGCAATCTCAAACTCGCCGCCCCGGCGCCGCGTGTCGATGCTACACTGCGCGCCGCGTTGGCGGCGCAGATCGGGGTGCGTCCGCTCTGGCTCGCCGCCTCCACCCACCCCGGCGAGGATGAGATCGTACTCGCCGCGCATGCACGCCTGCGCCAATCGCATCCGCAGGCGCTGCTCATCATAGCGCCGCGTCATCCCGAACGCGGGGAAGCCGTCGCAGCGTTGGCAGGGCGCGCGCCGCGGCGTTCGCTGGGCGAGAGCATCGGCCAAGCCAGCGTGTTCATCGCCGACACGATGGGCGAACTTGGCGCGCTCTATGACCTTGCGCCGGTTTCGCTGGTCGCTGGAAGTCTGCTCCGCCACCTCAAGGGCCACAATCCGATCGAGCCTGCGAAACTCGGCTCTGCAGTTCTCAGCGGACCTTATGTAGACAGCTTTGAGCCTGTGTTCGACACGTTGCGCGCGGCGCGAGGATTGGAGACGGTGAGCGACGCTGACAACCTTGCAGCGTGTGTCGATCGCTTGTGGCGCGACGATGCGGCGCGGACTGCGTTGACCGAAGCCGCATCCCAGGCGCTTGCAAGCAGCGCCAGCGCCTGGGATGAGACGCTATCGGCATTGCGCTCGCTTTTGCCCACGCCTGACCTTGTATTAGAACGCGCCCATGCGTCCGCCTGAATTCTGGAAGGCCGAAGTCGGCGGGCGCGATGCGGCGCGCACGCTGCGCACTTTGCTGACGCCGGCATCCTGGGCTTATGCGTGGGCTGCTTACCAGCGCCAACGCCGCACGGTTCCGCGCCACGCGCCTGTGCCTGTGGTCTGTATCGGCAATCTCACCCTTGGCGGCGCCGGAAAGACGCCGATCGCGCGCGCGGTCCGCGCCCTGCTCGGCCCCGATGCGCATACCTTATCGCGCGGCTATGGCGGTCGCCTTCCCGGCCCGTTGCGAGTTACCGGCGACATGCGCGCCGAGGAAGTCGGCGACGAACCCCTGCTCCACGCCGCCGACGGCCCCGCCTGGATTGCGCGCGATCGACTGGCGGGCGCGCTCGCGGCAAGCCAGGCAGGCGCGCACGCTATTGTCATGGATGACGGCTTTCAGAATCCAACGCTCGCGAAAGATCTCTCCATCGTCGCGATCGATCCTGGATACGGGATCGGCAACGGCGAAGTGTTTCCCGCCGGCCCCTTGCGCGAGCGCCTGCCCGACGCCCTGGCGCGCGCCGATGCGATCATGGTGCTGCACAACGGCGTGCGCGCGGACTGGCCAGTTCCAGCTTGGCTTGCGAGCTTCGCCAAACCGATCCTGCACGCCTGCCTCACGCCGACAGGCGCCGCGCCCGCCGGCAAGCTGCTTGCGTTCGCTGGCCTCGCGCGCCCGGAGAAATTCTTCGACACATTGACAAGCCTCGGCGCCGAAATCGCCGATTGCGCACCCTATCCCGACCATCATCCCTACAGCGATGACGACCTCGCTTTGCTTGCCCGCCTCGCGGAAGATCATGGCGCAACCTTGATCACCACCGAGAAGGACGCCGCGAGATTGGCGCCGCAATGGCGCGGGCGTGTGGCGGTTTTGCCGGTAGCAGCGAGATTCGAAGAACCCGACGCAATCGACGCCTTGCTTGAGCCGATACGTGCACGCATGTCTCGCTGAATCCATGGCCAAGCCTAAGCCTAATAGTCTGCTGTTCCGCCTCGAGGCGCTCGCGTGGAACGCCTATGTCGGGGGCATGGGCGCGCTTGGGCTCGAACGCGCCTCGCGCTGGGGCGCGCGCGTCGTGCCGGCGGTCGGCGCGCTCACCAGCGCCCACAAGACCGCACTGCGCAACATCAAGATGTGTTTCCCGAACGAGAGCGATTCCTGGCATCGCG
>CXWL01010611.1_pt1 | contig 17925 bp, 23 predicted proteins | sample 590931 | NCBI WGS metagenome assembly CXWL01 (sample SAMEA3498368, study PRJEB10139) | groundwater metagenome | biome: water well; material: biofilm material | place: Germany | collected 2015-04-27 | reverse complement strand
TATTTTGGCGATGCGGATGGATTCTCGGACTTCGAGTCCATCGATCTCTTGGCCTATGAACGGATCGAGGTCTATAAAGGGGCCAATGCATTGCGTTATGGCGCGAACTCCATCGGCGGCGCCATCAACTTCGTGCCCCGGACCGGCTACAGTGCGTCGATGCTGCAGATGCGGCTCTTGGCCGGGAGCTTCGGCATGGTCAGCGGCCAGGTCTCCAGCGGGAAAGTCACGGAGTCGTTCAAGGTCGGCAACATGAACGCCACCGCCGATTATTACGTCAGTGTGTCCGGCAACCGCCAGGACGGATTTCAGGATCACAGTCAGCAGGCCCGGCAGCGCATCAATGCCAACGTGGGGTTGCAGCTCGGAAACCATCAAGAAATTCGCGCCTATTTTCTGCAGGCCAACGTCTCCGAAGCGATTCCCGGCTCATTGACCAATGCCCAGCTCTTTCAGAACCGGAGACAGGCGGGAGGGCAAACCCCGCCGGGGACCCCTCCGTTCTTTGCCTGTGTGTCGAATAACCAGACATGCGATTGGGGGCGCTACTACAATCAGCAGCGCATCGGACTTGCCTACCATAATGAGTTTGCCGCCAACCAGGTGTTCGAGATCATCCCCTACTTTTCGAACCAGTATGTCGACCATCCGATTTTTCAAACCATTCGACAGGACAACACCAATGTCGGTGGCGAGTTCCGCTACGTCAATACCAACCAGCTGTTCGGACTCAATCATTCTTTTGTCGCTGGATTCCAACCCCGCTACGGCAATCAGCATCAAACGCGGTTCGTGAATATGAACGGCAACATCGGAGCCATGACGCAGAACTACTTTGCCCGGACGACGTACTTCGGGGCCTATGCCGAAGATTCTCTCGATGCGACCAAGGATCTCACGATCGTCGTCGGCGGGCGATGGGACAACAGCGGGCGTCAGGCCAATGTGCAAAATTTCGGTCCGGCCGGCAATCCATTCGATCCCACGATCCCCTCTACGCTGAGCAACACCCAGCAGCCGCTCAGGCATTTCGACGCCATCAGCCCGAAGTTGGGATTTGTCTATCGCACCACTCCGACCTCGCAAGCGTACTTCAATGCCAGCCGGGCCTATGAGGCGCCGCTCAACGTCGAGCTCTTATCGTCGGTCAACGCGAACGGAAGTGCCAATACGGGGTTCCTCGACCTCGATGCGCAACGGGCCTGGCAGTTCGAACTGGGACACCGTGGCACCTCCGTCGACAAGCGTTATAGCTGGGATGTCACGGTCTACGATCTGGAGATGAAGAAAGAAATTCTGGCCTCGAATATCAATAACCAAAGCACCTTTCAGAATGCCAACGGCACACGCCATACGGGCGTCGAAGCCGGTGGAGCCATGGTGCTGACGAGGGGATTATTTGCGCAAGGCGGGGCAGGCAAGCAGGATAGTCTCCAAACGCGGGTGGCCTATACCTGGTCCCGATTCAAGTTTACCGATGACGTGCGTGGTGGAGGTATCGGCGGCCCCAATGTGCTGGTTGCGAAGGACGGGAATACGGTGGCCGGCGCGCCGGAGCATAACATGAACGTCGAGGTTCGCTACGATCACCCGGCAGGCTGGTGGGTGGCGCCGAACTTCGAGTGGATCATGACCGGTATTTACACGGATTACCTCAATCAAGTGAAAGACCCCTCATATTTCGTGGTGCATCTTAAATCCGGGTGGAACATCACGGACCGGCTGACCTTCTATGCGGAGGGACGAAATCTCACGAACAAGACGTATGCTGGTGCGGTCGTGGTGAACGACTCACTGAACCGCTTCGCGAACCCATCGCAAGGTATCAGTGCCTATGCGGGGCTGGAGTACAAGTACTAACAATAGGACGAAGCCGTCAGCCGGCATGGAGTAGGCCGGGGCTCAGGCTTTCACTCAACCTTGGCCTCGGTCTACCTCAGTCGGGGTTCTATAGCGAAGAAAAAGGCTTTGAAACTGTAGCATCCGTGAGCAGGCGTCGGTAGACAGGCGATCGGTTCACGCGTATAGATGAGACATCGTGGAGAGCTTGATGACGCATTCTCGTGTATCGCGTAGTTCCGTTCTGGTCGCAGGGTTCGTGGCCCTGGTCTATGCTTCGCTTGCAGCGATGGCGGGGACTTGCTCGTTCAGCCACGTCGAGGTCTCCAGCGGCCATGCGCACCATGGTTCGCAAGACGCGGCTCCGCACAATGCACTCTGCGCCTGGGCCTGTCAGGCCACGTCCGATGCCGGACTGGTCACGGAGCCTCCGGCCTTGTCGGTCGGTCCGGTTGCCCGGCTCGTCGTCTCCTCCTCGAATCACGTTATCCCTGTACGTTCTTCTTCTCTGCTCCATTCCCGTGCACCTCCGGCGATTTCCTTCATCCTGATCGGATAGGGGATTCCGGGCGGTCTGTTTGATGTCGATGTCTCTTGCGCTCCCCGATCGATCGCAGTCGCTCGTCTATACCATTTGACCCTTGTTGGTTTTTTGATGTCCGAGTCGGGCGGCCTCCTTGCTCGGACTGATCCGGGGCGCAGGCGCATTCTCCTGTGGCCTCCGCCCCGGTCCTTTAACTTGGCTGGCTTTGAAAGGAAGGTGCCATGAAGCGTCTGTTCATTCTTGCATTGGCGGGGTGGATGATAACCGGTGCTGTATCGTTCGCGGGCGTGGCTCAGGAGAATGAATCCGTGGAGACGAAGCCGGCGGCAGGCGAAGCCATCGTCCAGATTTTCGGCCGTATGTGTGAGTACCACCGTGAAGATGTCGAGGCGGCGCTTCGTGCATTCAAGACGGTGCGTCAGGTCGAGTTCTTGAACAATCATGGCACGGTGCTGGTGCGGTATCAGCTCGGCAGCGAGACGCCGGAGCAGTTAGCCGGTGCGGTGCATCGTGCGCTCGCATCGGGCTGGAATTGCTCGGCGCGGGCGGACCGAGGCGAGCAGAAGATCGTGGCCGTTCAAATAGGAGAGAAAGCCGTGATTCCATTCGGTGCCGGAGTGCCATGATGGAATCGTCGCTGATGCGGGTGAACGACGCGGCGCTACTGTTACGCGTGAGCAAGTGGACGATTTATCGGTGGATTGAAGAAGGACGGCTCGGTGCGACCAAGATCGGCCATGGCAGCCTGCGCGTCTTTCGTGANNGTAAGGTGGTACCAGTTCGTGCGGCAGGCCCGAATAAGAGACGCTGATAACAGCGGAGAGAAGCCGCTGCGATGACAATGGACGGCTGAAGGCATATGGCGTCTGCGGGATGAGGTCTCCATCTCGCGGAGCCGTTACCAGGGTGGGACGGTTGACTGCCTCCCCCACCCTGGCCCTTCGGGGGCACAACATTGAGAGGGGACGAGATGACTCACGATCAGGAATATCCCGAGCTCTTACTCGTGGTGGCCAGACTGATGGCCATTGCGCTGGGGGTGGCCACCCGGTCTGTTGCCGCACCCGAAGATAGGCAGTTGTCGATGGCGTTCGGTTATCGGCTTTGGCCGACCTGTCAGATCGCCGGGCACCGGCAAGGCCACGCGGAAATACTAAAGTTTTACGTCTGTCCCAAAGGAGCGGCGACGCTGGATGACGAGCCCTTTTCGCTGGGGACGCGGTTTGTGATGGAGACCTATCGTATCGAGGAGGGCCGTTCCCATGAAGGGAGCGCCATGCAGCCGGCCTGTCACGAACTGGTGCAGGTGTTCAGTATGCAAAAGTATGCGAGCCTTGAGCTGGCCGGTTTGCCGTCTTGTGCCGTCGATGGGTGGCTCTTTTCCACTCTCGTCCAGGCCGGTTTGCCGTCACCGGGACGAGGGCGGGCGCTCAGGCCCGCGCCGTCGCGTAATGCTCGCGTCACAATTGGGGCGGGACTCAGGGGTTGGACTGCGCTGACCACGCAGGGAGTCCCGACGGAGGGAAGCGTATGCCCATACGTTTCCCTCTCCCATATTCTTGAGCGCCGACATGTATGGACGGCGCAGGCGTCATGACGCTGTAGCAGGCATTGGCAAAGGTTGGCAGGCGTCTGTAGACGCATGGGTGAGAAGCGGATAAAAAGGCCCTATCTCAAAGGAGTCGGCGATGCGATTGCTCTGCCTTTTCGGAGCGGTGGTGTTCTTGTGCTGCACGGCCCCGGCGTTCGCCGATGAGCCTCAGCTCGTGGCGCTTCTGCGGGCGCAGGCGTTCAATATAGTGTTCGAGGGGTTCGAATTTTATCATGTGACGATCGAGGACGACCTGGCGCAAGAGGATGGCTCGCACGAAGTCACGGCCGTGGCCAGCGGAAAGTTTCTCGACCACACCAGACGCGTCAAAGCGTTGTTTCTTGTCGTCGGCGATACGCTCATCGGGGGACAAGTGCTCGAAGAAAAAGGTTTGCCTCCCTGTCTCCCATCATCCGCCACTCATGCATCGTCGCTTTAACCACAGAGGAGGTCAGGTCATGTTGAGGCATCTTGTTGTCGGCATTCTTGTATCGGTGAGTCTGCTCGTCATGGGTACTGCTGCGTTCGCGTTGCAGGCTGGTGGCGTCGAAATCGGCGACCTGGAAACCGGGTCGGTGGTCGGCCAGTCCTTTAAGGGCCTCGACGTCGATGCGCAGTTGTTTGCCGTCGAAATCGGCACGTTGAAAAGCTGGTATCCTCCGACCACGGTGATCGATTTCAAGGTTCGGCCAGGTCGGCCTCTGTTGTTGAAGGTGACGAACAATTCCACCGTTGAGCGGGGATTCAAGATGACGGATGCGGCTAACGCCGGATCGCCGTTTGTCTTGATGGCCCAGGTTGTCTTGAAGCCGGGTGAGACCAAATACATCGGCATCCCTACCAGTGACCTGTTCTATGCGACCCAGGGTAATACGTTGACCTATCGAGATCATCTCAATCCGAAGGATCCTGGCGGAAAGCTGCTCATGATCAAGTAGCGGCGAGTCGCGTTAGGATACTGCAGTTTGCACGCCCCGCTCACCTACTGGTGACGGGGCGTTGCTATAGGCCAATCACCAAAGGGGAGGGGTATGCAGACACCACGACAGATCGCACAGATCATCGCGTACGGGGTCGGAGCCGTTGTCTTGATGGCTCTGGCGGGATGCAGTGGGATGGAGGGAGGAACCGATTCATCGTCCATGGCCCAGGGCTTCGACGCCGAAGCCGAAGGACGGGGAATTCGTCCTGCCGGGTGAGTATAAGATAGAGCAGCGGTTTCCTGAACCGTTGCTCCTGCGACTAGACCCGTCCTTCAGTCATCTGATTTGGGGACGGTGCTAATCGAGTTCTTGAGTCACACGATTTCGAGAACTTACGGGAAGATATTTGGGCAAGTTTTGTGGACGCCGATAGGCGGGTGTTCTGCGACCCTCCCCCAGCCGACTCAGACCCACTTCAGCCAAGCTTAGCGCGAAACCCAACCTTTGGCTGGAGTTGACTGGAATGAGATAGAGTTGAGCACGAAACAAACAAAATCTAATGAACGGCAGCTTTCCGGCACGGAGATTGCTTTAGCGACTGTCGCAAAGTGGCCGGATGCCGCCGGTCGCAAATGGCCATTTGCCGTCTGATTTGCGGACAGGGTGAGCTAGACAGAACGCACGAGTTTACGCGGGATATACGACCCGTGCGCAAACAGGTTTTATGGACATAGAGTTTACAATGCGATCACTTTCAAACTGATCTTCTCCCTCCATATTCCCCTACCTCTTTCATCAGCCGATAGCCAGATGAGGATTGTTCCAGTCTCAACCTTTACTACCGAGTTTCAAACATTATTCCCAAGTCTCATACTTCCTCACTGTCAACAATGGCCAAATTTGACCTATCGTGGGACTGGACGCTGGAACTTAAGAAACGGCACAACACCTGACAGCTTCGCTCAGGACCCGTCATTCTTACATCAGGCTGATGGATTCGGAGGCGATGTGGAAGTCCGACTCCGCTATCGACCGTCACCACATTGGGACCTCAGTCTTGGCTGGATGGGCACCTGGCTGCAGGCAAAAAATGGCACCGATACCACCTATTTTGCTGACGGCTCTCAAGCCACGATTGGACTCCTCGATGTAAAGAGTCAGAGTAACTTTTATAGTTTTGGCATTGGCTATCTGTTTTAACCACCCCTGCACCATCTGATCATGCTACTCACTCACTTCAGACTAGAAGACGCCTCGCCCACTCACGTATGCTCTCTCCTGCCGACGTCATGGCCCCTCAACTGACCGGACAGCAGACCTACGCCCATGCCCAGTAAACGCTTCCTCCATCAATCCATTCTCTTTACCATCCCATTCAACGTACATCCCCCCCACTGGACCTTACTGGGCGGGCAGGGAGCCTTCTGCCTTCCCTATCTCCGACGCCAACAAGAACTTGGTCATCCGGTCGACCTCAGAGCACAGATCAACACCCTTGAAGATCTTCGAGGAGCCTTTTATCTCTGGGAAGGCTCCCTCTATGTCGAATTCCATGACAGCGAAACACTCCTCACCGCCCCGACACGGATTGAATGGTCCGGAACCATCCGCCCTGCTGCACTCAGCGAAATTAGTCCTTTCCTGCTCCCTGAGCAGGACAACATCGGTCCCATTGAGCAGCCCAGTCGTCCCTCTACGACTCCATAACACCGGCACCGCCCCACCATTCCGTTCCCACTAGACCCCCTATCCCGTGATTTACCGACCAACCCGTGGATATCCAACCATGTCGACCACTCCCACTCGCGCCCCTGAATCCTCTTCCACGATTCAGCCTTTACTCCGAGACAGCCCCCCCACATCCATTACCGCTATCACGCAATCCATCGCGGGCAAAATGCACGAACTCACCGCGCTGGGACGCCATACCATTCACTGCCAATGGATCCGGCCACAAGCCAACACCGGGGCCTCCCGTTTCTTCTCCGTAACCCTCGCAGACACGACTACAAACGCCGTGGCCATACCCGGATTTATCTGGGACCAGGCCACCATCACCAAGATCTTAGCCGACGGAGAACGACAGGGGATGAATCTTGCCGCGCGCGACGCCTGCTGTGAAGTCATCCTCGATGCCACCATTGACTGTTGGGCGAAGCAGGCTAAGCCCTACTTACGTGTGCTCAAGCTGAATACTATCGGCATGCGAGGCTTGAAGCACCAGCAACGAGACGCCGCCATCGCACGCCTCCGAGCCGAAGGCGATTTCACCCGCAATCGGCAACGCCCTTGGACCCACCCCACGCTCCGCCTGGCACTCCTCACCAAACCAGGATCGGCTGCGTATGAGGATGCCCTCTCCATCCTCCGACAAAGCCCATTTGCCATTTCCGTCACCCTCTTCCCCGTCGCCGTCCAAGGCATCCAGGCCGAATCCACGATCGTGCGCGCGTTCGACGAGGTTACCGCACGACATAGAGACTTTGATGCTGTCCTGCTCATTCGAGGTGGTGGTGGAGAACTGGACCTCGCCGCGTACGACCTCTATCGCGTCGCCCGCGCGGTCGCCCACTGCCCAATTCCAGTCCTCACTGGGCTCGGACACCAGATCGATCAGTCCGTCTGTGATCTCGTCGCCTATCAGTCCCTCGAAACCCCCACCGCCGCCGCGCACTACCTCGTGACCCACCTCAACCACTTTCACACCCAGGTGCTCACCACGCATCGAACGATCCAGACGCAGATCACCCAGCACACCGCGTCCGTCAGCACCGAGATACAGACAGTGACGCAAGGTCTCATCCAGCACGCGTTCTCGACCATCCATGCCACGCATCGCGCCCTCCTCACCACCAGTAGTCGAATCCTCCTTGAGCAAGGCCCCACGCAAATACATCAAGCCCATCGGCACATCCAGACTCTCACCCATGCAGTCCACGCTGTCATCACGCACGACATCCTCGGCACGGCCCGCCGCACACTCCGGCGCATGCCTCGGGACATCCACAGTTCCCTCCAGATCGTCCTCGGACACCGCCAGCAACGCGTGACTGAATACAGTAGCCAGATAGAGGCTTTAAACCCTCATCGACTCATCGCGCTCGGGTACGCTCTCGTGACAGGCCTCGACAACCACATTATTCACGCGCCGAACACCCTCGCCCCCAAACATCGGATCAGAATTCACTTTCTCCATCATATCGTGACCGCCACGATTACGAGCATCAAGGCGTGCCCTCCATCGGGAGACTCGATACAGGACATGACGCGGGAGGACCCGTCCACGCACGATAGACCACCGACACCGCACAACAGCCTGATGCCGGCATCGGCGTCGAATCTCGTCACCCCGGACAATCGGAGCCCCGCCATATGACCCGACAACTCCACACGGAACTCGCGCGGAGACTCGAAAGCAGACACGTTCGAGTCAGCATGGAAGAACTCCAGGCCCGGTACGCGCAATTCGGATATCATTTTGATCGGAGTCTGGATTGCCGCGCGACGGCGACATATATGACGGGACCCTGGGCCGGGACGTCCTACCCGTGCCTCACCTTGTACCCAGTTCAGTCTGACAACGGCCTCTCGGCCTGGAATATCGACGCACGCCGTGATGAACAATTCCAGGCGATGCAGCACTTACGACGCACCCTGTTCTCCGTCTCAGCAGGATATATTGCCGAAGTCTAACCGATACACGCCGAACGATCGGGACACATGACCTATTAGCACTGCCAACGCGAATAGAAATGGCACGTACACGACCCACATAAATTGCTAACGACGACAGACGTTCAGCCCTCTCGCACCAGGAGATTCACACCATGATTACACCCGATACCTTAACCCCAGACCTCATCACGGCACTCCCCGCAAGCCTCGAAGATGGACTCGAAGAACTTAAAGCCATCGCCGATCATACGCGCAACAACCCCTCACTCGACCAACTCCCCACGTTGATTAAACGTACGGTCTTTTTAAAAGACACGCTCGAGCGAGGGTTACTGGCGATCGAAGACGATCTCCGCACCCTCACCGCCGACACCCCAGACGCGACCCCCGCCAATTCCCGCGTCGACTCGTGAGCCTCACCTCTCTGAACATCAGGTCACACATGCCTCACCATCTGCATCGCCCCCTGAAAACATTCCCACTCGAACGGCGCTATTACTATCAAGACGGGTCGACAACCCGATTGATTCAGACTGACCCGCTCCAAGTCGAACGAACGCCCACAGCCACCGGCATGCGAAGTCAGCAGGCACCATGGTCTCTCGACACCTGGAGCAGCCATATTCATTGGCCCCTCACGCTCGATGCCTGGACGCTCGAAGATGCGGCCCGGGACCCCCAGACGGGACTGCCGATCTTGCCTGACACCTGGACGACACTCCCGTTCGAACTCGCCTATGGTGCGTTCGCGTTCGCCTCCCCCTATGGACATCTCTTTTCCCTACCCGACTCGCGTCGGTATCTGTCACCCCACCCCATCCTACTCCCACATTCCTCACCAGCCCCGCGGCATGATGATACGACCAACATGCTGCGCGCCGTATTAGGGGACACGTTCTATTGTTATCGCTGCATGCACCGCCATCGGCCCGACAGCGCGTCGCTCCACCACTGCCAAACCAGTACCCCCACAGGGCTCGATCAACCGGCCGGCCAGCCCAAGACGGAATACTTTTCCGCACAGACCCACTACCTGGACGATCGAGTCCAATGGTATACCCACCATCACCGACTGAGTCATGAGATGGACACGGCCTGGAAGGAACTCACCACCTGGCTCACGACACAGACGCTGGACATGACCGTTCCGCTGATCACCCCAGCGGAGCTCGCTGCAGCCGGCGGGCTGCACACCTATCATCTCAGGGTACAGGACTGGCACCAGACGATCCGCGCCGAATACCTCAGACGCGACGAGACCATCACCGATCGATGCCAGGCACTCGAATCCGTCCTGCCGACCCCGTCGCCGATCGGTCCTCCCTGCCGGACAAAGTTCCTTGCCCCACCGATCAGTGCCTGCCTCACGCCACAGACGTTGGGTGAAATCACCCGCATCCAAACCGCGCTGGCGCCATTCCCCTCGACGATCACCTACGGCACCGGCGGCCTCACGCTCACCTTCACGCGCCCTCGGGGCACCAAGACCACGCCCCGGACCCGCCCAAATGACCTGGTCTTTTGGCACGCCCTCCAAGAGGCCTTTACGATCCGGATCTCCTCCGTCACCTGTCACAGGCAGACCAACCTCCGCTCGCTCAACACCGTCGATGTCCTTGGACTCGACCCGCACTTTTGGAGCCGCGTCGCATTCACGCCCCAGAAACTCCTCTTTTCTACCCACACGCTTCACTACAGCGCCACATGAACACGTCTCCGGAGACCAGAGCCCTACACACCCCTTGACTTCGTGTCAGTGTTCGCCTATAAGTCCTAACTGATAGTCCGCCGCACGCCTCACGCGAGACGCCGGTCCGATGCTCACAGACGCGAGGCGCAGGCGACGCGTCACTCAGTCGGAGACCATCATGTCCCAGCCAGCGATCCCCAGCCCTCAAACATTACGCTCCCAGAGGGACCCCTTGACCGCAGCCCTCGATCTCTTAGCCTGGTTCAGCACCCGAGACTGGGCCCAGATTGCCCATCACCCCGCAGTCGCCACCACGTTCTCACGTCACTCGACCACCGCCGCCCTCCTCGTCGAAGAGGCTCGCGCATCGCTCCCCGTCGGCACCACCCCCATCATTCTCTGCTGCCATGATCGGGAAGTTACCCCTGACGAAAGGCCTTCCTCATGACGACATCATCCACACCTGATAGTCCCCTCGCACGTGGCATGCACCACATCGTGCTGTATTCCAAGGGACGATATGCCGTACAGGACCTCATGACCGATCTCACCACCCTAGTCGCCGAACGTGCCGATCTCGACCCCCAACATGTGCGCGCACACGAAATCGTCAATGTGCTCGTCGAGGAAGTCGTCACCCAATGGCTCGCGCAACCGGAATCAGCCCAGCGTGTCACGGACTTCCTTCTCCGCTTTCGAGCCGAGCTGCTCCGCACGTCAGGCTCCATCACGCCGGCCCAGCTCGACGAACTCCTCATCAGACAATGTCTTGGCTATTTCAGTGGCAGGAAAGTCTACGACGGCACGCGCGTGCTGCTTGAGATTGGAGAACCCGATCCCATGGTGTTGCCCTTGTCTTCACACACGAAGCAAAGCAGCACAGACCGCCCACCCATCTCGGCAGGCACTCGATCATGAATGGATCACGGAACCTGTCCCCGTTCAGGGCAATAGTTTTTTATATCCTAGGATTTCTGGTTCTGTGCTTTGTCATTTATCAAGGCAGCCACCAACGGCCCCCTCACACCTCACCGCCCATGAACAACAATTCACGCTAACAGAAAGGAGGTGAACACATGAACTTACACCCTGTTATAGAACCGGATGAAGACGAAGACGACGACGATATCTCGACGAAATGACGTGACCGTCAAACCGAGGGAGGGGACAACAAGTTCACACCCAAGTCAGGTCCCCTCCCTCTTAGCCGATAGGACAAATTCATGAAGGGCCCAGGACCTCTCCTCCAGATCGATATCTCCCCGCGCCCACACACCCCTCCCCCACTCCGGATCCAATTTCGAAACGAACTCCTTCACTATCGCGACCGACACCTCTCTCTCCGAACACGCTGGTGGAAAGCCATCTGTCTCCATGCCTTTGCCAAATGGCGCACCGCCTATAAAGGTCATCCCGTTGGCCTTCCGGGTGAACGCGATCCGCTCTTTCCCTGCTCAGCCTACCAGCCGCGCCCCTCGCGCACAGGCGAAGTCGGAGAGTGCGAAACAGACCAGCACTACCTCTGCCACCACTGTGTCGAAAACAAATATAACCACCCGATGCAGGATGCCATTCCGGGATTGAACGGCTAAAGTCTTTCAGTTTATTCTCACCCTCGTGCAGGAGTACACCGATGGATGTCGTGAGATGGCTTGTCAGCGATGTAGGACCATATGAAATATTGGCGGTCATCATGACCTGTCTGATCACGATTGCCGTCTATCGAGTAGGCGCGAAAATCTCCGTCCTTTAGGACGGAGATGGATAGCGCGGACGCCGAAAGCGTCCTTGAATTGATTGAGACCGAGGTTTAATTTTCTATGACGGATTGGCGCATTCTGATGGTACGAGACGCTTCCCCAGGATTTCAGTAGCCTCTTTCTCGTGAATCACGCACACTAATTCCATGACGCGCGTTCAAGCCTATAAATTCAAAATTGAACCGAACGGCACGCAACTTCGTGCCTTGCGGCAATTTGCTGGAAATGCTCGGAAGGTCTGGAATCTTGCGTTGGCACGCCAGCAGACACAGTATGCGGCTGGTGAATCGTTCACGAATGCCTTTGGGATGAACTACTGGCTCCCTGCGTGGAAGAAAGAGCTCTCATATCTCAAGGCCTCTCCGTCTCAAACGCTTCAACAAGTCATGGCTGATCTCAACCAAGGCTACCAGAACTTCTTTGCGAAACGCGCGGCTCATCCGGTCTTTAAGAAGAAAGGCCACTACGACAGCTTTCGCTATCCCCAGGGCTATGAGCTGGATCAGAAGAATTCGAGAATCTTCTTGCCGAAGCTCGGATGGCTCCGCTATCGCAATAGTCGCGATGTGCTCGGCACGATCAAGAACGTGACCGTGAGTTGTTCAAGCAATACATGGCACGTCTCGATTCAGACTGAACGGGAGGTGGCCCAGCCGATCATGAAGGCCACGAGTCTGGTTGGCATCGATCTTGGCATTACACGCTTTGCGACGCTATCAGATGGGACCGTGGTTGAACCGCGCAACAGTTTCAAACGTCATCAACGGGCGTTAGCGAAAGCTCAACGCGTCATGAGTCGAAAGGAGAAATTCAGTCGGAATTGGAAGAAGGCTCGAGCCAGAGTTCAGCGTATCCATACTCGGATCGCGCATGTTCGACAGGATTTCCTGCACAAGACGTCGACCACCATTAGCAATAACCACGCGATGGTCATAGTTGAAGACCTAAAAGTAGGAAATATGTCGAGGTCCGCCGCCGGAACAGTTAAAGAACCAGGCAAGAACGTTCGAGCTAAATCCGGCTTGAATCGAGCCGTCCTCGATCAGGGCTGGGGTGAGTTTCGACGACAACTTGACTATAAATTATCGTGGAACGGCGGGATGCTGCTCGCCGTGCCGGCGCATCATACCAGTCAGACCTGTCCAACTTGTGGACATGTGTCGAAAGACAATCGACGCACTCAGGCACGATTCGCCTGTGTAGAATGTCACTACGAAAACAATGCCGACCTCGTCGGCGCAGTCAATATCCTTGCGCGTGGGATAGCCCACCTGCAAGGCGAAGGGCAGGACACGACAGCCGCTGCTGTCGGGCAGGCAACTGCAGCCCAGATCGCCTGTGAAGTGAACGGGGCCCGGGCCCGTCAGCAACAGGAACCCACCGAAGTGAGTCAGCTGGCTTTTGGCTGAGCGCCGTAGGAATCCCCGCCCTTTAGGGCGCAGGAGGATGTCAATTAAAGCCTTTGTCCAAGGATGGCTGAACAAACCCTGACACCCACCCATTGGACATCGGCCCCGACGTGGACCGGACGTGACCTCATCTTAGACGAAATGCTCACGCCCACAGACCACCCGGCCCTCACCCCAACATTCGTCCAGCATCTACAGACCAATATATCCCGTGAACCCTTGGCACAAGCCTATCGTTAAATTGCACGGATGATGATGCAAGAACGGCTGGGGATGCCGGTCCACCGCCCCAAGTTTTGTACGGCCTGTCCCAACGTCTTTCAGCCGCAGCATGCGGCGCAACAGTGCTGTCATCTTTCCTGCCGCACCAGTTGCTCCCCAACATCCACACCGCAACGCGCGACAGAGCAGACGCCCAGCCCAGGCCGTAGAACGGCCTTGCGCTAACACACTTCCCGCGCCCTCCTCCCACAAGAGGCCCGCTCCGCGGGCACGAGTGCTCCATGAGTCACCCGCTTCAGCGGAGACGACGCCCAGTCCTCCATCAACACCCTTACCTTGAGGTATCCATGCGCCCCGGTTGCCGTTCTACACCGTCACTCCACGACCATACCCTCGATCTTCTCTGCCGACAATGGACCACGCACGATCGACGACGACTCGCCGCCGCACGCCACACCTGTCCCCGTCCCTCCATACGACATGACACCATCTGGGAATCCATCCAAAAGGCCCTTCACGCCGAGCGCACCACAATCCCGTTCGCAGCCTAAGCTCGACAGCCCTTTCAACGGCCACCGCGCTCGTTCTCCTTCCATCAACGCACAACGCCCCACCGCCACGACACCCCCACTCTGAGGCCCGCTCCGCGGGCACAGGGGTACGATACCAGTGCACCGCATCAACAACTCAGACCTCTCACTCGCACACAAGGAGCCCACCATGAAATCCAATCTCAACCATTCCATTCTCGAAGGCTATGTCACCCATACCCCTGAGTATTACCCGGAAAAAGGGCAACTGCTGTGCTTCTCCATCGCCGTCAATGACGACCATGTCGCCAAAAACCTCGATAGCCCCATGTATCTCGATGTCAAAGTCAGTGGCATCAGTGAGGCCCAGGCCCATGCCCTGGTCCAAGGACATGAAGTCCGCGTCATCGGTCGGCTGCAATCCAAAACCTGGAAACGAGGGGACGAACCGTCCCAACGCTACTTTCATCTGTATGTCTCAGATCCCATGATGCTGACGTTACTCGCGAAACCGAAGCGGGTTCTCGACGACGTCACGCCTCAGCTTCCCACACTCCCAGAATTCGCACAGGTCTAATCCACCCTCTTCACGCAGCATCAAGGAGATCCTCATGTACACTCCCCACACACGCCCAGACCGGTCGTCCCCTCGTCTCGAAGAAGAGGAATCCCCTCGGCACTATCTGCCATCCCGGGTCTACCTCAAAGACTCGGATGACGAGGAACACGTGCTCACGGAGCTGGAAGCGAGCCATACCCTCGCCTTGGAAGACTGGGGCACGCGTGAACGCGAGCGCTTCTATGAACGCGCCACTCGGTATACCGACGATGATCCACGCCCTGAATTCCCCCAAATCAGCCGCACCTCCACACGTCACAGCCGCCCACGCTATGCCGTGCTCCCCAATGGCCAACGAGTCCGCTGGGTGGGCCCCACACGGATTGAAACCCTGTGCTCGATCCGAGAAACCCTCTCACTCGCGGATGCCATGGCCCGGTTCATCCAACCCCTAGGCCGCCGACTCTGCCAGAGCTGCCAGGGCTATCATCTCACCCCACAGCCGTCACCCCTGCCCCCTTCCCCACGTCCCTTCGCTCCCAGCGCCATCGAATGTCCCAAATGCCATGCCGACGCTCGAGCGACCTATGTCCCGGACGGTCCCGACACCCTCAAATGTCTCACCTGCGGATGGCACATCTCTCGATCAGGCCCCAGTCTGATCCAAGACGTCGACCCGCTGTCCGACCAGGAAATTGCCCTCAACGAAGAACGCATCACCCTCTCACTCCTTCACGAGGACGACCACGACGGCATCGCCGATGACGTGGACACCGCACCGGACTGCGAATTCGAGGAACAACAGGGCGAGACCCTGGAATATGCATCTTCCCACGAATTCGAAGTCGATACCTTTGAGGATACGCCCGAAGAGGACATCGACATGCCCGACATCACCGATCGGCTCCATGCCCCGGCATTTGCCCTCTTCACGCATGGCCATGCCCCACTCCGACAACGGCTCATTGAGTTGATGTTGGAAGGTCAGGACACCACCACAAATCGAACCCTCCACTGGACGCTCGCCGGTCAACTGGTCCATGACGGCGTGGAAGCCTCGACCGAAGAGGATTCCGCACACATCACGCACTGGATCAAGCAGCTCTCCACCGCCGATCTCCTCGCCTTAGTCGGCAATCTTGATAGCGACCATCCGATCCTCGCCCATCCCCACGCGGAGCATTTCATCCCCCTGGATCACTTGACCCAACCCCTGGAATCCGCCCTCTATTACCAACTGCGCGGGTTTCGTGACAAACAGGCGGGCGCCAGAATCCTGGGCGCACGCCATCACCTGAATCCTGCCTCACTGGCACAATTTCTGACTCGACGCGGGACGACCCCTCCTCCTCGCCCGTCCAAGATGGCCCCGACCAGGCTCCACGACATGGAATCGTCGTGCGATGGCACCGACACCGTCACCCCGAGCTCGGCACTCGTAGAAACCAACACCGCCTGTGCCCTCCACGCAGAAATCTAACGACTGTCATGGCAGCATCACTCGACAAGAGCTCCGTCACGCTTCGAGGAGACAGCGTGGAGAACCGGGGACCGCCACAGGACAAAAAAAAGGGCACTCGGTTGGGGTGTTGTGCTATTCCAAAGGAATAGTACGCCCAAAGACGAGTGCCCTTTTATGTCAACAACGTGCTCAAACCTCTCGTCTGCTCACGTGTCATGATTGTACTACGTTCAGAAATCTTGATGACGACACGTATGGGTCACAGGAATCCAGGTAAGCCAAATTTCCCATGATCCATACGTATCCGCCAATCTTAGATTGAACCCACCGCCCTTAAGAATGTCTGTTGATAGACACCAAAGAACGGGGCAAATCGACGAGCAGCCGCCTTCCGATAGAGATAAGACCGACGTTTCCGCAAACACGCCATCGTCCATTGTTGCAACCATCCATCCATCGGTGGCACACAACGCACAGACTGGCCCGTTGTTAATTCCGTCGTCAACTCTACTTCCGGCAACAGCTTCTGCAAGGCCTCATCAGATTGTTTCAGAATCCATCGTCCCAACTGACGTTGCTCGAGTTTCCCCATGGATTCACACGACTCTGACAATACCGATGCGACCGCCCAGACCAAATCACGACGTGCATGACGATCTCGGAGCCCACCACAGCGTATAGTCATATCGAGCAAATACCCTCGGAGATACTTCGCATGACGATTTTTCCAAAACCCACCTTGTAAGGACACCAGCAGTTCATCGTATGCAGGAAGATCCGTCGCCACCACCTCGAACTCCTCGCTGTGTGCTATCGTCTCTTCCTGATCATCCGATACGAGCTCGTCTTCAGTCACAAGTGGATCCGTTTCCACTTCGTAACCCGTCAACTCGTCTGATTCATCCTCACCCATGCCTTCCACCACCGTACCAGCCTCATCACCCATCACCACGTCAAGTTGTGTCTGCAAACACTCACTTGTCGAGAGATCGGTACATCGAGCTGGCACCGCGAGAAGATTGGACTCCACAACAGATAACGGCAAGGTCGTGAGTGCAGACTTCGGATACCAGCCGCAATTCACACAATGCCAATCGGTTATCTGATACGAGCCACGACCATAGACAATGGATTCCAGTGCCGTGCTCTGACAATGCTGACAAACCTGACTCGATTCCGACGCGGTACGTGAAACCGATTGCGGAACTGAGACAGGATGCCGATGCATGCCACCACACTCGGAGCATTGAACGGATCCTGTAATCCATATCTGCTCAACAGCTGGACATTCATTGACGCGCAATTCGACCACAGAAAGACGAACGATACCCAACACCCCACACAACGGTTGTGCACGGCTGGCATCAAGACGATACGCCCAACGACCATCCACTAATGTGACCAGACGATTCTGATAGCGCCACATTTGGTAGTGCCAGGCATATCGCACCGGATCCGATTCTGTCGTCAACAATGCATGGACTTCAGGAGACATCTTCGGACGTGCCGTCTTGTCAGTCACCCAACAGCGCGGCAAGACCTCCATGGCATCCACGTCCAGCACTCGGTCATCGTGATATCGATCTTCAAACGGTGTCCGGGCATCATGCATACGCTGATTCCCTTGTTCCGTTCGTTTCACCTCGAGAACATGTTGTTGTATCGCTTGAAGCGTCGCAGGATGCACACGATGAAAACCTGATTCCAGTTCCCGAATCAAA
>CXWL01124686.1_pt1 | contig 17926 bp, 11 predicted proteins | sample 590931 | NCBI WGS metagenome assembly CXWL01 (sample SAMEA3498368, study PRJEB10139) | groundwater metagenome | biome: water well; material: biofilm material | place: Germany | collected 2015-04-27 | reverse complement strand
GACACGGAATTACACAGGTTGTATTTGAACCTACTTTTAGTGAAACAACTCATAACGCAGCAAAAAATTTAAGAAGTGAATTTGTAATAGCAATTGAGGGCGTTGTCAGAAAACGTCCTGCAGATACAGATAATATTGATCTTGCAACTGGACATATAGATGTGATGGTAAATAATCTTACCATTTTAAACGAAGCTGAAACTCCTCCTTTCGCAATTAAAGATGATATCGATACTCACGAAGACCTTAGATTAAAGTATAGATATCTTGACTTAAGAAGACCGAAGCTTCAAAGAAGCCTGATTTTACGGCACAAGATGGCACAGCTAACTCGGCAATATTTTGATGAAAATGGATTTATTGAAGTTGAAACTCCGATTCTTATGAAAAGTACACCAGAAGGAGCAAGAGATTTTCTTGTTCCAAGCAGAATGCATAAGGGAAAGTTTTACGCGCTACCACAATCTCCACAAACATATAAACAATTACTTATGGTCGCTGGAATAGACCGCTATTTTCAAATAGTAAAATGTTTTAGAGATGAGGATTTGCGGGCAGATAGACAACTTGAGTTCACTCAAATAGATGTTGAAATGTCTTTTATCGATCAGGAAGATATTTTTGATATAGTGGAAGGATTGATGAAAAGATTTTTTAAACATGTCTGGCATCGTGAACTTCAAATTCCACTTCAAAGATTATCTTTTGATGATGCTCTGGAAAGATACGGAAGCGATAAACCGGATCTTCGTTTTGATCTTGAAATGAAAACCCTTAATGATGTTTTTGATAATACGGGATTTAAAGTATTTAAGGATGCTGTTGATGCCGGTGGAGTAATTACCGGTTTATTAGCGTCAAGTTGTGGTGAATATACACGTAATCAATTAGATGTTCTTACAGATTTTGTAAAAGGACACGGAGCAAAAGGATTAATCTGGATCCGTGTTAAAGACGGAGAGCTTGAATCGCCAACAATGAAATTCTTTACTGAGGAAGAAAAGCAAGATCTAACTAAAGCACTTAAGGCAAAATCAGGAGATTTGATTTTTATTCTTTCTGGATCAAAATTAAAAACTCTAAGCACAATGGGGGCACTAAGATTAGAGATGGCAAAGCGATTGGGTTTAATTAAAGAAGATTCAGAACCTAGATTACTTTGGGTTACTGATTTCCCTTTATTTGAGTGGGATGAGGAAACAGGTAGATTTTACGCAATGCACCATCCTTTTACCTCTCCAAGAGTAGAAGATATAGCGATGATGTCATCAAATCCAGGAAAAGTAAAAGCGAGAGCTTATGATTTAGTGTTAAATGGAAACGAAATTGCTGGTGGAAGCATTAGAATTCATAATTCAGAACTTCAGGCAAAAATGTTTGATACACTTGGAATTTCTGTCGAAGAGGCTCAATATAAGTTTGGCTTTTTGATGAATGCTTTTAGGTATGGAGCCCCACCGCACGGTGGGATTGCTTTTGGATTTGATAGAATGGCAATGATATTTGCAGGGGAACATTCGATTCGTGATGTAATTGCTTTTCCTAAAACTGCTAGTGCAGTATCTTTAATGGATGATTCCCCATCTACAGTTGATGAAAATCAGCTGAAAGAATTGCACATTAAAATTAGATGAATGGTGTTTTAACAAAAAGGACGGTATTTTTTTTATCACTCTATACACACAAACAATACAACGCTCATAAGCTATCCTCATTAACCAAACTGTTCTATACAAACAACCCAAAAGTACGGCTTACTGATTTGTTCAAATGGATTTCGAATTATTGCCTTAACTGCCACTAAGGCTTAAAATACAATTTTGAGGTCAATTATTTTCCCAAAAGCTAGGTTTTTTCTAAATCATAAAATAATTGACGGGCATTTCTAACATCCATTTTTCTGTGGTTTGGACGCTTTGAAAAGTATAACGAAAGAGGTAGATTTTACACACTATCTCACCATTTTACCCTGTAATGAAGAGAAAATATGCCATTAATGGCGTCAAATTCCATGAAAAAGTAAGAGCTTTGCCCCGCAACTCTGTATAAAATGATGTGAGAAGTATTAAAATTTATATACAGAACTCACTCTAAAATGTCAATTTCAGTTAGAAAACTGAAAAAAATCCTTGACTCCTCTAAATTCAAGCAGAAAAGTTTAGGAAAAGTCTTTTCGGTTTTAATTCCGATTGACCATATATCTCAAGAATATTTAGTCAGGAGGTTATAATCACCCTTAATGACTTTTTTTTGCAGATGATTTCCCAATATCTTTCATAGCACAAGACAGACTATTAGGACTAAAATAATGTTATTAGATACTTGAAACTCTTAAATAAATGGAAATAAAAACTGCTAATTGGTGGTTTTCAGATCGCCCAATGCAATTATTACCGATATATTTTACCTAACGGTAATAATTACCTGACAAGACTGTTGCCATTATTAGCGCTAATTTGCATAATTACTGGTTTGGCATAGTATTCTATGCATATTGGGGCATATACGCTGATTTATTGATGTTCTTTTAATGTTTGATTAAGTTTTTGCAGATTGGTAAGAAATTATTACAGACACAGTAATTCTTACGGGTAATAATTGCCACACAATAAGTTTTGACTAAAGGTAATCTGCATAACTCGTTAAATTACAAATATTTAAGCGCGGCATAAAATTGGATTTATAATTATTTTAGAGGTTTTACAATGGGTCAACAACAATTACTTTTAATAGTTCTTGGAGTTATTATAGTTGGCGTAGCAATTATAACGGCAATTGTGTTATTTAGGGCAAATGCTGTTGAAAATAAGCGTGATCTTGTATTAAACGAGCTTATGAATCTTTCTATGATGGCACAGGAATATTATAAAAAACCCATACTTTTAGGTGGCGGTGGAGGTTCTTTTACGGAATGGAAATTGCCTAGTAAATTATCAAACACTGCTAGCGGTACGTATAGTGCAAGTGTTCAAAGTCAAAACGTCACTCTTATTGGTACTGGAAATGAAGTAGTTAATGGCACGGATTCTGTTAAAGTTCAAATAATTGTTTTTAGTGATTCACTGGCGACTACAGTAATTCACTAGCAAAAAATTCAAATTGTTCATTAAATAACTTTCTTAAACATTCTTAAAGGAGATCTGTCATGGGTCAACAACAACTTCTCTTAATCGTTCTTGGTGTTATTATAGTTGGTATCGCTATAGTAGTTGGTATTAACTTATTCAATGCAAATGCTGAAGAATCAGCAAAAGATACAATGGCATCAGAAGGTACAAATTTAGCTGCACTTGCTCAGCAATTTTACAAAAAGCCAGTAGCTCTTGGTGGTGGTGGTAATGTGTTTGATAATAGTAAAGGACATCCAACTGGGTTTACAATCCCTGCTAAATTAGTAGCTTCCGGCACGGGTGGTTCATGGGCTCCTACAGTAGCTGCTCAAAGTGTCACTCTAGTAGGTACACCTAGCACAGATACAGGATATGGTTGGTTAGTAACTGTAGATGTATTCCCGGATAGTATCGCAACTAAAATTGAATAGTTAATCAACATCAAACATTTCTATTGTTTTTTATGGCTGATAAAATTACTAATTTTATCAGCCTATGATAATTTTAAAGGGAATATATGGTAGAGTTTAAATTTACAGCTCAAAAACTAAATGGGCAGTCAATTACCGGAACATTAACGGCAGAATCTTCTTCTGAGGGTAAGAAAAAAATACAAAGACTTGCAGAGAAGAATCAGTTAAAACTATTAACAGTTGATGAAAGATCTACCTTCCTTTATAAAGCAAAAAAGGGAACCGATAAACCAATTCGTGGTGAGCAAAAAGCTTTTAACAAAAAAGAAGTGGAAGATGCTTTGGCCCGGTTGGGTTATAAACCTCTATCGGTAAATAAAAAACTACTGGATTTCCAAGCAAGACCCCCTGTCTCCGAGATCGTGACCTTTGTAAAAATAAGTGCAGAACTTCTTGAACAAAAATTAGCTTATGGTGAAATACTTACTCTGCTTATTAATGATACTCAAAATCTTGCTCTAAAGAATACTTTAAAAGAAATTAATAATGAATTGAAAAAAGGAGCCGATAGTCAGGCAACCTTTCTAAAATACCAGGATATTTTTGGAAAGTTTACTGCCTATATGCTTGGTCTTGCTTCAAAGAGTGGTAATATGACTGAGATATATAAAGCCACAGCAAAATTTCTTGAAAGAAACCAAGAGTTCAGAAAAAACATGCGCAGCGCATTAATTACACCTATGGTTACGGTGTTTGTTTTGTTATTAGCAGTACTATTCTATGTTGGATACATTTTTCCAGAAACTGCAAAATTATTTGTACGCTTTGGAGTTGAGTTACCACCAATGACCGCATTTACTTTAAAGATAAGCGATTTTTTAATGGAAAACCCATACCTGGTCGCAGCCTTTTGTATTATTCCACCCGTGGCATTTTGGCAGTATTCAAGAACCGCCAAGGGTAAGTATATAATAGACCAGTACATCTTAAAATTACCAATAATTGGTTCACTGATTCACAAAACATTGATAGAAGTTTTTTGTCGAGTGTTTTATACATTGTACAGCGGGTCTGCTGAAAGTATTGAACCGATTAGAATTGCGGCAGAAGCCTCTGGTAATGCTTACTTTGAGGATAAAGTAAAAAATGTTGCAATACCTCTTATGGTCAAAAAAGGTGTTGGTGTAACGGATGCGTTTGAAGCATGTGGAGTTTTTACTGAGACGGCTCTATCAAGATTTCACTCAGGTGAAGAAACCGGAACAATAAAAAATACTGCACTTCAACTAGCAAACTACTATGAAACTGAAACTGTTTACAAATTAAAAAACCTGATAGAACTTATACAAGTTGCCATAGCAATGTTTATTATGGTTGTAATGATTTTATTAACACTGGTCTCAGCAGAAACAGCAACTGTAAGACCTAAGACTCCAGGGACAGCATCGAATACGAGTATATATGTTGAACAAAATGTTTCTTAGCAATAAAACATATTAAATACATACTTTGTTTTTTAGAGATCCTTGAACTTATTTCCTAGTTGTTACTTCCCGCGAGTGGGATGTCCTACTTGAAAAGTGAAAAGAAACAGGGGTTTTAGATGAAATAGTATTTTAAGTACGAAAATTTTTTTGTTAAGTTTAAATAACTAAAAGAATTATATTGAATGATAGATACTAATCTCGAGATGACAGATAAGATTGGTTATCTTCTTTTTAAAAAGGGGATAATTGATGGACCGATGCTCGAGAAAGCACTTGCCGCAAAAGCAAATGATAAAAGTAAAATAAAGAGAAATCTTGCACAGATATTAGTTCAGGATTTTAAATATGATCATGATATTATTTTCCGCGAAGTAGCAATACTTTATGCTTTTAGAGAATTAGAAACCCGCCCGGAAGAAGTACCCGAAAGTAGACTTGAGTCAATAAAAAGTATGATTACTGGTTCTGGCGATGGACTTAAGCAATTAATTCTTGAACATAAAATTATTCCCTTTATGTTCGATGACAAAAATAAAGACAAGCTTATTATCGCTGCGATTGATCCAACCGATAGAAACATTCCCAAAATTGCTTTTGGTCTAAACGCTAAGAAGTATGAAGTAATATTCATTAAGAAATTAGACTACGATAAACTTATTAACATTATTCTTCCACCGGAAAACGAATTTCTTAAAGCGATGGAAGAAAACATCCAGATGGATACCGATGAGCGGGAAGATACCACGCTGGACGAACAAGAACTTGATGCAGAGATTAATAAAAGCGCTCTTATAAATCTTGTTGAGGGTGCTTTAGTCGAAGGAGTAAGAAAGGGGGCAAGTGATATTCATTTTATTCCTCGTTCAGGAAACAAAACACATGTAATGTTCCGTATCGATGGGAACTTACAAACATGGTATATTCAGGAGGGTACACTACCAGAAGCCGTAGTTGCTGTAGTTAAAGATCGTGCAAGAGGGATGGATAGATTTGAAAGAGAAATGGCCCAGGATGGTTTTATCCAAAGAGAAATTGATAATATAATTATCAGATTTAGAGTTTCAATTCTACCAATGGTAGGCACAGAACTTAAAAACAAATTTGAAACTGTTGTAATCAGAATTCTTGATGACAGAAAAGTTGTCAGGGATCTTGATAAGCTTGGACTTGCAGGTACAGCAAGGAAGTCATTTGAGAAAGCTATTAACCAACCACAGGGTATGGTTATTTTAACCGGGCCTACAGGTAGTGGAAAAAGTACTACTCTTGTTGCCGCACTTTACCAAGTAATATCACCTGAAGTTAATGTTCTTACCGTAGAAGATCCTGTAGAGTATGTTATTGAAGGTGCAAGACAGTTAAAGATCGGCTATAAAATGAATTTTGAACAAGCTATCAGATCTATCTTACGTCATGATCCTGATATCGTTCTTGTTGGTGAAATGAGAGATAAGGAAACTGCTGAGATTGCTATTAAACTTGCTAATACAGGTCACTTAACTTTTTCAACACTTCACACTAATGATGCACCAAGTGCAGTTTCAAGATTATTTAAGATGGGAATCGAACCTTTTCTTATTGCTTATGCAATTAATCTTATTGTGGCACAGCGGTTGGTTAGAAGACTCTGTCCAAAGTGCAAAAAACGGGTTGTAAACTTTGATGAAGCACTAATGGCAGCAGCAGAATTAAATATTGCGGAGTGGCGAAATTATACTATTTATGAGACCGCGGGATGTGAAGAATGCAACGGAACCGGGTTTAAAGGGAGGCTTGCAATACACGAAGCGCTTTACTTTACAAAGGAAATTAGACAGCTTATTGTAAAAGCCGGTGAAGAGGTTGATGAAGAGAGTTTAAGATTACAGGCGCGTAAAGACGGATCATTAACTCTGAGGGAAGCTGGATTGGAAAAAGTTAAAATGGGTCTTACTTCTATTGAAGAAGTTCTTGCAAGCACCAGTGAATCGTAAAATTTTTTACTGAAGTGTAATTTTTACTTAACATTTATATCAAAATGGTATAAATATTACAGATTTAACTAAAAATGATTTCTTACAAGCTGGTATAGTTTTATCTAACATACAGTAGCATTCTACATTTTTAATAGGTTTAAATTGAACATTGCAGAAGAGAAGAAAATATTAGAGAATTTTTGTAAAACCATTCCTGCCGCTATTTTTGGCCCGGATAGAGTTCATTACATTCTTGATAACATAGACAAGTTAAAAGAAAATGAACGGCTTTTACTTAGAAAGTTTTATAATAAGCTCCTCACTAATATGATAGAGAAGGAAGCTTCAGATATTGAAATTGGTGGACATGGAAATGTTGGTTATGTTTGGATGCGAATTTATGGAAATAAAGAACGCGTTAAGGAAATTGCCCAGTTTTCAAGTGACGAATCAGCCGCAATAATTATCAATCTTCTTAATATTAGTCAAAGAGAACAACTTGCAAAGAAAAGAAATCTTGATTTCAGTTATACATTTCTATATGAAAGAAGAAATATAAATGTTAGATTTAGATCAGATGCTTATTTTGATCTTGATTCACTCTCAATGAATATGAGAGCAATAAATCAGGTGATTAGACCGCTCTCTTCTCTTGATTTTCACCCCAATATTGTTCGTGCATTAAGCCATGGTTATATAAAATTTGGATTATCATTAATTACTGGAATTACCGGATCAGGTAAATCTACTACACTCGATTCAATTATTGATCATCATAATAAAATTGATCCCTGCCATGTTATTATAATTGCCGCACCTATCGAATATGTTCACACATCTAATATATCATTAATTAAACATCGTGAGGTTGGACGAGACGTTCTTTCGTTTAAAGAAGGAATAGTTCAATCGCTGCGTCAGGATCCTGATATTATAGTTGTTGGTGAAATGAGAGATCCAGAGACGATAATGGCAGCATTAGAAGTAACAGACACTGGCCATAAAGTTTTTTCTACTCTTCATACTTCCTCTGCGGTAGAATCTATTGATAGAATAATTGCAGAATGTGATCCGGCTGAACAGGAAAGAGTTAGAAACAGACTTGCTGACGTTTTAATTTCTATAGTGTCACAAAAACTTGTTCCGAGTTTAGATGGAAAACGTGTGCTTGCAAAAGAAGTTTTACTTGTTACACCAAGTGTTAAAGCTGCAATTAAAAATAACAACACAAGTGAAATCTATATGATGATAAATCAAGGCGGCGCACAAGGTATGCTAACAATGGAACAAGACCTAAAACGTTTGTATCTTGCAAAGAAAATTTCATTAGAAACAGCAATTACTTATGCAAACAATAAAACAAGAATTCAGCAAATACTGGCGGCTTAAATTATGAAAACAATAGCCTGCATATATTGCGAGGGTAACGACACCAAACTTGCAGTCGTTAGCCAAGAAAAAAAAGGAAGCAGATTAAAAGTTATTAGCACTGCCTCTGTTGATGTAGTTTCATCAAAATCTAATTTGCAACCAACCGTAGGGTTTAACCTGGAAGGTGAAGGACTTCAACTAGAAGGCATTGAATCTAAAGAAGCTTCCCTTACGGGAGATATTGACGCACCAAGTATTAGTTCTATTGGCGCTGCATTAAAAGGAGTAAATTTTAGTAAACTAGAGTTTATTCCTGCATTAACTGAACCCGCAATTTATTATCACCCATATGATGGTAAGAAAGATTTAAAGGGCAATAAACTGCTCGATGAAATACTTTCTGATATCCGGCAATCTAAGGGGGTGAACATAGAAAAAGAAAGTGTGGATTTTGTTGAACTTTCTGATGGATCACTTTTATCTGCATTTATAGATGGACCCGTTGCCTGTGTTAATCTTACAGACAACATTGCTGGATATTTTGGAAAGAAGTTTTTCAAAGTTCCAACTATTAAAAGCGCAGATATTGCTTTAGCGTATTATGTTGCCAAACGAAAAAAATTCTTTCCCGATGACCAGAGTTTAATCGTTTACATTGGTAAGGAATATAGTAAGCTTATTTTCTTGCAAGGGAGAAAGCTTAAGCACATAGGAACTACTCTTGATATCGGAACAACTAATCTTCACACGTATGATGTTTATTTTTCAAAAATTTTGCTCGAGATGGAGAATGGTGGAATAAGTTCTTTAGATAACATTATTGTTTGCGGTGAAGATGATTCTGAAAACCTTATTCTCTCTTTTTACGGAACATTTCCGGAAGCTAATGTTAGCAGATTAGAGTTTGATGATGTGGATATTTCAGAAATTGACGAAGAGACGAAAGCAAAGTTTTCTTCTTACAGCATTCCTCTTGCCGTTGCTACTGAATATTTTGATGAAGTAGCGAAAGAACATAAGGGTATTAATTTATTACCAAAATATATTTCTGAAGAGCAAAAATTCTTTCAGTTCTCATGGCACAGTTTTGCGGTTCTTCCGTTTTTATTTATTGCGGCATTTCTATTTACTCTAAAAGTGCTTCAAAACAAAAAGGAATTGTCAAGGCTTGACCAAGAAATACTTCAAAAGAACTTAATAATAAGACAAAACCAGGAAACATTGAGTAAAATTGCTGAGATAGAAGGAAAAATTAGCAGTTTTGGCCAAACACAGGCAATTTTAGATTCTGCCGCAGCAGGTACGGGTGTTTGGAAAAATGTTTTAAAAGATGTTGCTGGTTTTTGTGGAAGTAAGCAAAATATCTGGATATCTAATGTTGTTAGAGATAATAGTAACACTATCAAAATCGAAGGGTACTCTTTATCGAAGTACTCACCAACGGACATGGCTTACAATTTACAAAATGCAACTCTTAACAGTATGATGAGTGAAGCGCTTAGGGAAAAGAACGCTTTTAAATATAATTTAACATTTGATATTACTTCATATCAGAATAAAAAATGAATAAAAAATTACGCAGCACTTTAGTTTTATTGGCTTTTCTTTTTGTAATCCTCACTGCAGGAGGAGCGTATCTTTATTTTATTCAAAGTAAGGATTTGAATCGAAAGAGAGAAAAGTTACAAGAACTTCAGGCAAAAGCATTAGACCCGCAAGAATTGCTGAGTCAATACCAAGGTCTTTTGGTAGAGTCCAATCGCCTTGATTCTATTCTTGCTAATTGGGAATTTAATATTCCACAGAATTTATCATCCATTAAGTTTTATAATTTTGTAAATAATATAACTAATGGATTTTCTGATAAAGCACAGGTAAATATTGAATTTCTAGAGCAGAAACAGGAAAAAGAATTTTTCTATCATGAGTATAAACTTACCGGCTTCGGCTATTTTAATGAAGTTTATAATCTGATATTTGCCATTGAACATAGTAAGGAATTAAAAAAGGTTACAAATGTAAGTCTTGGAAATTTGGTTAAGACTAACGAAGATGAAGTTCCTGTATACCTTGTTAATTTTAGTTTAAACGCCAAAGTGTATTTTTCAACTGATAATCGTTTTGCTCCGGCAACATTCGTAGAAAATAATCTTGGCGCACCAACTTTATATGATGCGTTCTATCCACTTATAAGAAATGAAATTCCTCCAAACGTTGATGAGCTTCTTGATGTGCAAGGTGCTACATTACTTGCTCTGATTCCTGAAGGTGCTTTTATTGCAGATAGTAAGGGAAACACATATTTGATCTGGGAAGGAGAACAGGTTTATTTAGGATATCTTACTAAGATTGATTATCAAAACAGCAGAGTAAGCTTTATTCTTAATAAGGGCGGAATAATTGAAAAAATGGATCTTGAGTTAGACCGAACAGAATTACAAAAGAAAAAATAATGAGAAATAATATGAAAACATTTATATACTCACTGCTTCTAATTTTTATGTTTGTCGGAAGTATCTTCCCACAAAAGTATTGGGAAAGACGACTTAAAGATTATAACAACCCCGATGAGCTAGTTACACTTTCGCAAACACTACCATTTAACGAAGCTATCGCTTTGCTGAGTAAGGTAAGTGAAAGTACAACTGGGAAAAGAGTTGTATCAACAGTTCTTTCGGAAAATCCTATTGGTATTGAAATCGAAAGCATGCCATACGATAAAGCTCTCTTCATGATAGTTCAATATAGTGGTCTTGTCATGGAAGAGAAAGAAGATGTAATAGTTATAAAGAAACTAATGGGTGAGGAAGTTAAGCCAGAAGATATTTATGCTTCTGTTGATTCAAGAGAAGTAAAAATATCTGCAGTCTTTTTTGAAGTTGATGTTGCAGAAACAAAAGAAAGAGGAATTGACTGGAAGTTTTTACTTTCACAAAACGGATTGGACATTGGAACTGAACTAATTACACAGACTCAGTCAACAACCGAAGTACAAGCAAATCCATCCCAGTACAATATAAACAGCGCTAGTGAGTTTAATCTGGGTGATTTTTATGGGCAGGCTACAGCAATGTTTAGATTTTTTGAAAGTAATAATTTAGGAGAGATTATAGCATCTCCAAACATCGTTGTTAGAGACAAAAAATTAGGTAGAATACAAGTTGGTTCGGATTTTTCAGTTAGAACTAGAGACTTTGCTGGTAATACCGTAGAAAAGTTCTTCCCTACGGGAACTATTATAGAGGTAACACCTCACGTTTACAAAGAGAATGGAATTGATTATGTTTTATTAAGTATTTTGGTTGAAAGAAGTTCGTTTCTCTTAAGTGACCAAACAACAGAAATTAAAAAAACAAATGCCTCAACACAAGTTCTGGTTTTAAATGGAGAGGAAACTATTTTAGGTGGGTTATTTGTTACTGAACAAACTATTGTAAGAAATGGTATTCCGTTTCTTAAAGACCTCCCTTGGTGGGTATTCGGGATAAGATATTTGACTGGATCTGACCAGACAATTGATCGAAAAAAGGAATTAGTTATTCTTCTTAAGACGGAATTGCTGCCAACACTTAAGGAAAGATTACAAAATCCGATTAAAAATCCCCTTAATACGGAGATTTCAAAACAGAATGAAAGAGCAAAATATTATCAGTTAGAATCCAAAGAATCAAAATTTAACGAAAGTAAAGATTAGTCTAATGCAATCAATTCTAATTGTTGATGATGATTTAAACCTATGTACTGTTCTTAAAGAAGAACTTGAAGAGGTTGGCTATAATTCCAACTATGTTAATAGTGGTTATGAGGCTTTGGATTTTCTTAAAAATAATCCCGTCGATTTGGTTTTACTCGATCTTAAAATGCCAGCAATGGATGGTTTTGATGTTCTAAAAGCAATCGAACAAAATCAAATTAAAGCTAAAGTTATAGTATTAACCGCATATGCTGATGTTAAGAGTGCAATAGATTCTGCCAAAATGGGGGCTACCGATTTTATAAGTAAACCGTATGATTTTGATGAGCTTCTGATAACTATTACGAAAGTTTTGCAAAGAGAATGATGATAAATGAAAATAAGCCACCGAATAATTCTAGTTAACCTGCTTATAGTAGCTATTGTGCTGAGTAGTGCCGCAGTTGCTTTCTACTCAATAATGTACAATACTTTAACTACACAACAATCCAATATTATTGCTAGCTCATCAAGAAATTTTATTTTTACTTATCGATCCCTTACAGACAATATTGATGAGGAATTTTGGACAATAAAAAATACTAATCCAGAACTTTTTTTTGAACGTCCCTTTATTGCCGGGAATCTCAATGATTTTTTTCTTGAAGCAAGCACTGCTGATTCTATTCTTATCATTCGGTATTCCGCAAAAAGTTTTATACAAATACCCAAGCCAAACTTTACGATTGATGAATTTATTCAATCAAATCCATATGTTATAATTAATGTAAAAAATATTTCAACCGATCGAATTTGTTATTTTGGGAAAATAATCAGTAACGAGATTCTGGATGACTTTTCAAAAAGAATTGGTTCTGATGTAGCTTTAATTTGGGATAATTTTTCTGCCGAAGTTTCAAACTCTACTTTTAATTACCAGCATACTTTTCTTTTAAGTAAGGCATATAATTATCTTAAGCAAAAAAATGATTTTGGGGTCTTTGTTGGGAATAGTGAAACTTCCGATATTATAGCTACCTCATACAGAACTGATAAATCATCTAAGTATGGCAATGATTTAGCATTTGTAATATTTAGATCTCATAGTGAAGCTACTGATTTAAGAAATACATTAAGAAACATATTAATTCTAATTGGAGTTGTGGGAATTATTCTTGCTTTGATTTTAAGTTACATATTGACTCATAAACTAAGGGCAAGAATTTCAGATCTAAGTTTTGCAACGGCACAAACCAGCGCAGGTAATTTTGATACTCACATAGAAGTTCAAAGCAATGATGAAATTGGAAGTCTTGGGAAAGCTTTTAATACAATGCTTGATGAATTAAAAAAAAATCAACGTTCTAAAAACGAGTACTCGGAATTTATAACTCTCATTAACAAAAATGCTTCTTTAACAGAAATAGCCAATGCAGCATTGAAAAAAATTCTTGATACCTGCGGCTTTTTAGTGGGGGCATTATATTCTGTTGATGGTGATGAGGTTAGTCTTATTTGTTCTTATGGATTAAGCATAACAAACCCCAGACGGGAAAGAAATGATTTCTATCGGGAAATTATTGGAACTAAAGAACCTATAGAAATCTCTTCAGAGAATTATTTGTCGACAGTCCAAACCGGATTATTGGACTTGAAGATCAGCTACCTCTTATTGCTTCCGATAATTTATAACAATAAAGTTATTGCAATCCTAGAACTTGCTTCTTTAAAATCTCCAAATTCAGATGCAAAAGATTATCTGGGAAAAATTAAAGAGCAGTTAGCAATAGGATTAGCCAATGCAAAAGCTGTTGTACAATTAGAAAATTTTGTTAATGAATTAAAGCTGCTTAATGATGAGTATCAAAAACAAAATATTCAAATTAAAAAACAAAACGACGCTTTACTGGAAATGAGTTCTCAGATTAAAAACAAAGCAGCAGAGTTGGAAATCCAAAAAGAAAAAGCTGAAGATTCCACACGATTAAAATCTCAATTTCTCGCAAACATATCACATGAACTTAGAACTCCAATGAACTCAATATTGGGGCTCACAGAGCTAATTCTTGATAAAGCACAATTAAGCGTTAAAAATAAAGAGCGATTAGGGGTGGTGTTAAAAAGCAGCAAACGATTAATGAGTTTGATTAACGACATCCTTGATCTTTCTAAAATTGAAGCAGGTAAAATGGATATTCGCGAAGAAGATATTTTGCTTGAAGAAATAATCGAAGATGTTTGTAACACAGCTTCCCCTTTAGCGGTAGAAAAGGGATTGGAATTTAATATAAAAAGAATCTGCAACACCAGGTTTATAATTAACACAGATCGTACAAGAGTTACACAAGTATTAATCAACCTGATTGGAAACGCTATAAAATTTACTCAGAGAGGAAAAATAGAATTATCAATTTCAATTAATCAAGAAAAAATGCTTCTTTTTTCTGTGAGTGATACAGGAATTGGAATCTCTGAAGAAAATAAAAAAATTATTTTTGAAGAGTTTAGACAAATTGATGGAACAACTTCAAAAAAATACAGCGGAACCGGGCTGGGCTTAGCAATTTCTAAAAAAATATTGGACTTAATTGGCGGCCATATTTGGGTTTCTAGTATTGAGGGTGAAGGATCTGTTTTCTCTTTTACTATTCCAATAAAGTACGAACAGGAAAAAATAAATATCCCCGCTTTGCCAGTTAATCCAGAAGTGCTAAGAAAAAATTTTAAAAATCCTGTCTTGGTTATTGATGATGATCCGGAAGTAAGGTATACAATTGGGCAGTATCTTATTTCAAAAGGGTACGAAGTGATTTTTGCTGAAAATGGTGAAGCGGGTATAAAGCTTGCTCTTGAAAGACAGCCTTTTGCTATTACTTTGGATTTGCTTTTACCTAATAAAGATGGTTGGAGTATTCTTAAAGAGTTAAAGGAAAATCCTAAGACAAAGGAGATTCCAGTAATACTTATATCAATAATTGGTGATAAGAATGTTGGCTATGGATTAGGGGCTTTTGAGTATTTTATTAAACCGATTTCTGCTGAAAAATTTTTATCTGCATTTATCAAGCTGGAATCCATTGCAAAAAAACGCATTCAGAAAATCGTAATTGTTGATGATGACGAATTAGAGTTTGAAAAATTTAAAGATGAATTTAAAAATGAAAACGTAAACATTGAATATATTAAAGATAGTGAGTTTGCCTTTAATAAAATAGCTGAAGTGCAGCCAGACCTTGTTATACTTGATTTAATGATGCCCAAAATTGATGGCATTACATTATCGCATAAATTAAAATCAAATAGTAAAACAAAACATATACCCATTATTATAAGCACTGCAAAAGATCTTACCGAAGAAGAGCATAAATCCTTAAGCGATATTGTGGAGGATATAACTTTAAAATCAAATGGACACCCGCTGGATGTGCTAAAGACGGTTAGAGATATAATAAAATTGAGTGAGGAAGACGAATCTTTGTTCATAAACAGTGGAACCGAATCTTCCACCAACTCTTTTATTATAGTGGATGAAGAACGCGTTGGAGATTTTAATGGTGAAGTTTTAATTGTTGATGATGATCCAGATACATTGTTTACTTTAAATGAGATGGTTCAGGCAACCGGATGTAAAACTCGGATTGCTAAGAGCGGTGTTGAGTGTTTAAAGATTCTTGAAAATGTAAAACCAGATTTAATTATGCTTGATATTATGATGCCGGAAATGGACGGATTCCAAACATTAAAAAATATACGCAGCAATACTGATTTAGCAGGAATACCAATATATGCNNACATGGGTTTAATGACTACATTTCTAAGCCCGTTAACTCAACAATTATTTCAAGTAAAATAGCTCAATTATTTTCAAAGATTAAATCCAATTGAATATGAAAAAAATATTAGTAATAGATGACTTGCCTGAAAATGTTTTTATGTTACAAGATCGTTTGGAACACGAAGGCTTTGAAGTATTAACTGCTTATGATGGATATACGGGTATTGATAAAGCTAAGAATGAATTGCCTGACTTGATATTACTTGACGTTATGATGCCCGATATTACCGGACTTGAAGTTTGTAAAATCCTGGTTAATGAGCCAATCACTAAAGATATTCCCATAATATTAGTTACTGCCAAATCTGGAGCTGAAGATACTAAAGAAGGGTTGGAAACAGGAGCGTTTGACTATATTAAAAAACCATTTAACAGAATTGAATTACTTGCAAGAGTTAAATCAGCATTAAAACTTTCTGAAACACATAAACTTTTACTCTCGGCAGAAAAAAGAGACACTTTCATAGCAACCGTAGTGACGGCAAACCACAAAATTAAACAACCTCTTACTTTGCTTAGTCTTTCTTCTGCTGCAATTAAAAGAGAACTTGGTAAGGATGAAATTTCTAAAGAAGGAATTTTAAAGAGAGTAAAATATATCGATATTGCTGTTAAAGAAATTACAGATGTGCTAAATCAGCTTAATGCAATAAAAAATCCTGTGCTATCAGAGTATACATCAAATATAAAAATGATAAAAGTTGAGGATGAAATAGAGGATAAAAAAAAATTAGATTAACTTCTTTATTGTATCTAACATTGTGTCAAACTCATAAGGTTTCATTATCTTGCTGCTAACTTTGTAACGCTCCAAATCCTCATCCTCAAAACTTAGGCTCCCTGAAGATAAAATTACGGGCAAATTAAAATTTAAACTTCTAATTTTTGCAATACAATCCAACCCATTCATAACCGGCATATTATAATCAATAATTAACAAATCAACCTTTAGTTCTTCTGTTAGAACAGTTATAACTTCTTCTCCCGATTTAACTTTTATTACATAGTATCCACTTGATTCAAGCATCTCAGCAAGTAACTCGCTTAACATTTCCTCATCGTCAGCTAACATAATTAGTTTATCTGACTCTTTAGGTTTTACTAATTTATGAGGTTCAAAAACAGGAAGGTAAACATCAAAAGTGGTACCCATCCCTTTGCGGCTAGTAACATCTATATGACCTTTATGAGCTTTAATAATGCCGTAAGTAACATACAAACCTAATCCCGATCCGGTATCCTTTTGTTTAGTTGAAAAATATGGATCAAATATTTTGGATATATTTTCTTCATCAATGCCGGTTCCGGTATCACTAACAGAAAATTTAACGAACTTACCTCTATCTAAAAGAGGGTAATCAATAATGTTTGTATCATCTACCAATACATTTGAGGCGCTTAAGATTATTCTGCCTTTTCCTTCAATAGATTCCTTAGCATTCACACATAAGTTTAAAAGTATTTGATAAATCTCCGTGCCATTTCCAATTATATTATGAAGTCCACTATTAACTTTTTCTTCAAGAGTAATGTTCGATGGAAATGTTTGTGCTACTACCTTTGCAATTTCACTTAAAAGAAAGTTAGGCATCACGATTTCTTTACGTTTAGCAGTTGGTTTGCCAAAAGAAAGAAGACCTTTTGTAAGATCTCTGGCTCTAACCGAACAGTTTTCTATGTTATCTATAAGTCTAATTACATTTTCTGAGTTGGGTATACGGTTACGTAATAAATGTAAACTACCAAAAATACTGGAAAGCAAATTATTAAAATCGTGCGCCATTCCGCTGCTTAGTTTTCCTATAGTTTCTAATTTTTGTGCTTGAAGAAGTCTTGATTCAAGAGCCGCATTTAGTTCGCGTGTCTCAATATTGCTTATTGCAAAAGAAAGGAGAATTGAGAATTGTTCTATGTCACTTATGTCTAGCGAAGAAAAAGTATCGGTTTTTTTTACTATAAGAATTTTTGCATGTAGTTTTTTATCAAAATAGCATGGCGAAATACAGAGAGATTCGCAGTTAAATACCTGCGTTAAACCATATCCAATATTATTATGATGGTTCAAGGCAAGAAGTGGTCGTT
>CXWL01119212.1_pt1 | contig 17928 bp, 21 predicted proteins | sample 590931 | NCBI WGS metagenome assembly CXWL01 (sample SAMEA3498368, study PRJEB10139) | groundwater metagenome | biome: water well; material: biofilm material | place: Germany | collected 2015-04-27 | reverse complement strand
GCAAAGCGCACCACACGCAGCATGCGCACCGGGTCTTCGCGGTAGCGCGCTTCAGGTACGCCGATGATGCGTAGCACCTTTTTGCGGATGTCGGCGATACCGCCGTGGTAATCGAGTACGGTCTGGCTGGCCGGATCGTAGTACATGGCATTGATGGTGAAGTCGCGCCGCACCGCATCTTCATGCTGCTCACCGAAGGTATTGTCGCGCAGCACGCGGCCATGCTCATCCTTGGGCGCGGCCTCGGTGGCCGGGCCGCGGAAGGTGGTGACTTCCAGCAGATCCTGGCCGAACATCACATGCACGATCTGGAAGCGCCGGCCGATGATGAAGGCGCGGCGAAACAGGCGCTTGACCTGTTCGGGCGTGGCATTGGTGGCGATGTCAAAATCTTTTGGCTTCACGCCCAGCAACAGGTCGCGTACCGCACCGCCGACGACAAACGCCTTGAAGCCATTTTCCTGCAAGGTCTGGGTGACGCGGATCGCATTGGACGAGAGCAGTTTCGGATCGATACCGTGCTCTTTGGCACTCAATACGCTGGGCTTGTGATTGGCGCCGTCCTGGCTTTTTTTGCTGCCGAGTATTTTTCGGATAAATTTTTTGATCATTGCAGATTGAATAGGTGTAGGGTTGGCCAGCCATGGGTGTTGGCGTGGGCGCTCAGTTTGGCATTCGGATTGGTTGCCACTGGGTGCGTCACTATCGACAGCAAGGGAATGTCATTTTGTGAATCGCTGTAAAAATAACTGATAGGGAAATCGCCGAGCTGCTTGCCCATGGAAGCCAGCCACTGGTGCAGGTGGGTGACTTTGCCCGGGCCTGAGGTCGGCACGCCGATTAAGCGGCCGGTGATGTGGCCGTCTGCGTTCAGTTCAGGTTCCGCCGCGATCAGGTGCTGCACGCCGAGCGCTTGCGCGATCGGCGCCGTGACGAAGCGGTTGGTGGCGGTGATGATGGCGATCAGGTCGCCCTGNNGTGCCAGCCTGATATTGGGCAAAAAAATCGGCATTGCGTCGCGCAAATTCGTCGGCATCGACTGCGCCTATGCGCGTCAGAAATTGCCCCCATTCATAATCGGAATCAATGGGTATTAAGGTGTGATCGAGATCAAAAAGGGCGATGTTGCGCATGGATTAAATTCATTTGTTGTCGGGATGCTGCAGAGCTTGCTTCTGTTCTTGTTTGTGCAGCACTTCGCGCAGCAGCGGCAAGGTGATTGGCCGCTTGGTCTCCAGCGAGTACTGATCAAGCCGATTTAACATCTGTGTCAGCGAACTCATGTCGCGCCGATAGTGCGTAATCAGGTAGGGTAACACGCCGCTGGAGATACTGATGCCGCGCGCATGTGCCGATCGCTCCAAGGCATCAATTTTATCCTCGTCGGTCAGGCCGTGCACCTGGTAGATTAAACCCCAACCGAAGCGCGTGCGCAAGTCTTCGCGCAGATTCAGTATCATTGGCGGGCGATTCCCCGCTGCGACTAAAAAACCGCCATGCGCGCGCGTCTCGTTGAACAGGGCAAATGCGTCTATCTGCGCCGCCGGCGAGAGGTTTTCACAATCATCTAGCAAATACAGTGTCACTTCCGGCGCATGGATAAAACTGCTCTCCGGTGCATCGGCTGCAATGTAGCGCGCCTGCTCAGTCTGCGCCAGCGCATGCAGCAGATGCGTCTTGCCGGCACCTTCCTCGCCCCACAAATAGACAAAGCGTTCGCCGTACTGGCTAGGCGTGCGGGTGGCGAACTGGCTCAGCAGTTGCGCCAGCTCGGTATTTTGGCCGGTAACAAAGGTCTCGAGAGAGGGCGGCTTTTCCACGCCCAGATCCAATACCAGTTGTCTCATGGGTGATGATAAATGTTGCATTGAGTCAAACGTATTTGCTCGGTAAAAAATGAAAATGGCATGGTGTTTGACATGTTGTCGCCGAACCAACACCCAAAAACTAGGTGAATGACGGGTCGATTTGTTAAAATAGCGGTTTTGCCGGTCACAAACTGGCAATTTCCTAGCATTCCGCTATTTTACCGCTTCGAGCCCCTACTGACGAATATCATGAGCACATCCACTCCTTCTGTTTCTCTCTCTTATGCCGATGCAGGCGTCGATATGGTCGCTGGCGATGCGCTGGTCGATGCGATCAAGCCTTTTGCCAAGCGCACCATGCGCGAAGGCGTGATGGCCGGCATCGGTGGTTTCGGCGCCATGTTTGAAATCAGCAAAAAATACAAAGAGCCTGTGCTGGTCTCCGGCACCGACGGCGTAGGCACCAAGCTGAAACTGGCGTTTCATCTGAACCGCCATGACACGGTAGGGATCGATCTGGTTGCCATGAGCGTTAATGACATTCTGGTGCAGGGCGCAGAGCCTCTGTTCTTCCTCGATTATTTTGCCTGCGGCAAGCTCGATGTCGCTACCGCGACCGATGTCATCAAGGGTGTTGCGTTCGGCTGCGAGCAAGCAGGTTGTGCTTTGATCGGCGGTGAAACCGCCGAAATGCCATCGATGTATCCTGAAGGTGAATATGACCTGGCCGGTTTTGCGGTCGGTGCGGTGGAAAAATCAAAAATTATTGACGGCAGCAAGATCGTGCCAGGCGACGTGATTCTGGGGTTGGCCTCTTCCGGCATCCATTCCAATGGCTTCTCCCTGGTGCGCAAGATCATCGAGGTCGCCAAGCCAGACCTGAACGCCGATTTTCATGGCCGCAGCCTGGCCGACGCGCTGATCGCACCTACCCGCATCTATGTCAAACCCCTGCTGGCCTTGATGGCGGCGATGGAAGTCAAAGGCATGGCGCACATCACCGGTGGCGGTCTGGTAGAAAACGTGCCGCGCGTCTTGGGCGACAAGCTCACCGCCGTTCTCGATAGCGCCGCATGGGATATGCCGCCGCTGTTCAAGTGGCTGCAGCAGCATGGTGGCGTGGCAGATGCAGAGATGCACCGCGTCTTCAATTGCGGTATCGGTATGGTGGTCATCGTCGCGCCGGAAGTTGCCGACGCGGCCATGGCGCAACTCAAGGCGGCCGGTGAAACAGTTTCGCGCATCGGCACTATCCGCGCTCGTGCCGGTGACGAGCATCAAACTATCGTGGTCTGAGTGTTTGCAGATTCAACTGAGATACTGGCTAGGAGTACCTCTGTTTAATATGCCGAAAGCGCACGTTATCCGTGCGCTTTTTGTTTTTGTAGATAGAAAAAAGAGGGAGTATGCGGATTTCTTGCCTAATTAACTGCCCAGGGATTCCCACAGATTATCCCAGTCGTTAGGCTGGAAAGTCCCTTCGCGCTTGAACACGAATTGGTTTTTGGCGTTAATAACAAAATGCGTTGGTTGGCGTGATATCACGCCAAAATTGTCCTTGTGCCCCGGCGCATTGCGCCAGACGCTAGGGAAGCGCTGTTCCTTCGGTATAGTCAATTCGATGATCTGATGGTATGTCTCAAAATCTTTCTTGTTCTCGTCGATGTTGATCGCGAGCAGAACGAAATTTTTTTTCGCGTTCCCAACATAAAATTCGCGCATCAGCTTCAGGTCTCGTGTACATAAACTGCAGCCGGCGGTAAAGAAGCTCACCAATACTGTTTTACCCAAGAAATCCTTGATATCTAATTTTTTGCCGTTGGCATCGATGCCCTGCAGGCTAAATTTTTCAGGTTCTTTCGGCGCTTGGGCAAACAAGGGGGCGCAGGCCAGCCCCAAGGGCGCTGCACTCATCGCTTGCAGGAATAGTCGTTTTTGCATAGTCTGGCTTTCGATGAAGGAAATTGGTTTCGACGCTTGGGTTTAATTTGCTGGCGGCGCGCCAGCGCAAGATCAAGTTCAGTCGCCATTTCGCTCAATATCTTACACAAAAACCTTTGCCAGGGCCGGACGGGGCCGGATTTCTCGGGTTGAAAATTTATGCCCGTCAAAAATTTTATAGGCAAGATTGAATATGATTTTTAAATGCGTTCTCGCTGCCGAAAAAAATGGCAGCTAATTCATAGCTGCCATTTTGAAAAATCCATTCCGTTATACCGAGAATTTATTCTGCGACACATTGCGCCAGACTTAACAGCGCTTGCCTGTCCTTGTTTTGATAAACCAGCCAGCAACCACCTTCACGTATCACCAGTCTGAACACATGGACGGGCTCTGTGACCCTGCCTTGTAGCAATTGGCCTGAAGCGTCGTAACGTGGTGTGCGCGCATAGGCAAACTGGCTGCTGTTGATCAAGGTATTTTCATCCAGCGTGACGTTGCTCAGCCCCAGCATTTGTGCCGTGACTTCGCGCAATTGCTGTCGCGCCTCTTTGCTTGGTGCCAGCAGTCGCGCAGCTGCCGGCGGCGGACTGACGGCTTGACAGGCGTTCAGCACCGAAGTCAGGGCGAGCAGCAGAGTAGGGCGACGGATGCTCATTTTATCCTGCTGTAAATGGCGATCTCTTTGGCTGGAGGGCGGACCAGTTGCAGCTTGCTTGACGTATATTCTCCGCGCAAAATGGCCCCTGAGCTGGCTGCGGGGCAGATCTTCGTATTCCGGTATTGCAAGGCTGCGGCCAGCTGTCCTTCCAATGGGTCACCAAGCGCATGAGTGAAGTCGTCGGCTACATTGCAGGTGGCCGGTATACCGTCAGCGTAGTCACCGAAGCCTTTGTGGTTGACGCCTTTGAACTGAATGGTGAAATAGGTCGTGCCACAATTGGGCGTCGGATAAAAGCCATACGGTTTGCCGCAGGTTTGCGCACCTATCAGGTTCACTTCAACATCAATTCCCTGCAAACTGTTGATAATCGCCTCGCTGGCAGAGCAGGTTCCTGCGCTGGTCAAAATACTGACTTTTTTCAGTCCCAGATACGGCAGCGCCAGCCCTGCAGGGGCGGAAAAACCGTAGGCGCTTGATAAAAATGGTGTCGGTGCTTCGGGCCTGAGTTTGTCATTGTATTGCGTTTGTTCAAAGGTTTTTCCGGTGGTCGCGTCAGGCCCTGCGATCATGTAGGCCAGTTCGCTAGCCACATACAGTAGTCCGCCGCCGTTATAACGCAAATCGAGCACCAGATCGCTAACGCCCGCAGCTTTAAGTGTGTTGATGGAATTAATTAATTGCAATTCTGAGACTGAATTGTGACTGTTGAAAGTCAGGTAGCCCACCTTACCGGTCGGTGTATCGATGATTTTGGTGTTTTGCACCGGTGTGGATGCTACATTGGTTGCGGCAATGGTCGCGCTGATGGTGTTGCCGTCGCGCTTGAAAACCAGGGTATGTGTTTCGCCTTCTTTTTCCGGGAATAGGCCGGCGTTTAATTTGTCTATGGAGACGGTGTCATTGCCGTAAAGATAATCGGCGCCATCTACTGTAAACAGCTGGTCGCCACGACGCAATCCGGCCTTGTCAGCTGGAGATCCAGGCTCCAGTATTGCCACGACGCGTTTGCGCGGCAAGCTGCTGCCCGGGCTTCTTGACCAGGTGATGCCGTAACCAAACTCCACTCCCTGCTGCGACAAGGCATCCCATTCTGCGGATGGATAAGTAAAATGAAATTGATCCTTGGCTTTGCCGGAAGCGGTTGTCGCTGAGGTTTTTAATACATCAAAGTAATCGATCGCAGTCGCGTAATTCGCCGGGTTGAGCGTGGTCGGCACTTCCCGATACCAGAGATAGGTTTCATCTGTCCAGGAGCGCAACCAGGTTTTTTCATCTGCCAGGGTTCCTTGTCTGTCAGGATAGGGCTTATTGTTATTGAACGGATCATTGCCTGTTCTGGGTGTCTGACATAGGTTTTCAACCGTGTTCGACGCCGGAAAGACGGAACCTGGAGGTGTAGTCGGTACAATGGAAGCGGTGCCGCTTCCGCCGCCGCCACAGCCGGATAAAATGAATGCTAAAAACGCCGCTGCAAAAATGGAGAGTTTTTTCATGGAAGTAAAAATCGAGCCAGGTTTTCGGGTGCACTTAATCGCATGAAGAAGGATGCACGATATTGTTAGGGAAGAGCAATAATTTTTAATATTTTTTGCTCCGTAGCAAGGAATTATATTTCATTTCTAAATTGATAAGTACAAATGTCAACAGATAGGGACACTCATGCAGGTTAAACGTTGCGCCTGGGCAAATCCAGGCAACCCCTTGTATCTTCATTATCATGACCACGAGTGGGGCGTCCCTTGTCATGACGAAAGACGTTTATTCGAGATGCTCAATCTGGAAGGAGCGCAAGCGGGCTTGAGCTGGGAAACGATACTCAACAAGCGAGAAAATTATCGCCTTGCCTTCGATTATTGGGATGCAAAAATAATCGCCTCTTATGATGCCGCTAAAGTTGCTGAGTTGTTAGGAAATGCGGGCATAGTCCGGAATCGATTAAAGGTCGCCGCTGCCATCACCAACGCGCAGGCGTATTTGCGCTTGTGCGAACAGGCGGGCGGGCTGGATCCGTATCTGTGGGCGTATGTTGACGGAGTGCCGATCCGTAATCATGGCGAGAGGATAGTCAAGACCGCATTGTCGGACCAAATTTCCAGGGACCTGATCAAGCGCGGATTTAAATTTGTCGGCTCTACGATTATCTACGCGTATATGCAAGCGATAGGAATGGTGCAGGACCATGCCCCGGATTGCGACTGGCGGCGCTGACTGACGCGCCGATATTTGTGGATATTACTCGTAGATATTATTCGTGAATATTTGATGGCAGTTGCAGAGTATCCGTTTTCGGGTTTCGGGCATACACATCGATTCTGCGACAGCGAAAAAACTAAGGTTCACGGATATAGTCAACCAGATCCAGAGTGCGTATATCGGGTTTTTTTGTCAGCAGGCTGACCACTAGCATAGCTAAAAAACCAGCCGGTACGCCGAATACGCCAGCTGAAATCGGTGCGATATGCCACCACTGATTGGCGACGATTCCACCAAATAAGGGATGTGTATTGATCATGTAGAACACGCATACCGCGAATCCGATAATGATTCCGGCTATCGCTCCCTGTTGATTGGCGCGTTTCCAGAATATGCCCAACACCAGCGCAGGAAATAGCGTCGATGCTGCCAATGAAAAAGCTGCGCCAACCAGCGATAAAATATCTGCCGGCTTCAGCGAGGCGGCATAAGCGGCGACGAGTGCTACAACCAGTAATAATAACTTCGAAATCGTCACGCGCTTTTGTGTCGAGGCGGCTGGATCGACAATTTTGTAGTAAATGTCGTGTGATAAAGAATTCGATATCGTCAGCAACAGGCCATCTGCTGTCGAGAGCNNGTCGAGAGCGCCGCCGCCAGGCCGCCAGCCGCAACCAAGCCGGAAATCACATAAGGCAAACCTGCAATTTCAGGTGTCGCCAGGACGACGATGTCGCCGTCGAGGAAAATTTCCGCCAGTTGCACGATGCCATCACGATTGATATCAGTAATGTTAACGAGCGGGTTTATTTTGTCGATACTTGCCCAATAGGTCACCCACGACGGCAATTTGGAAAATTCTGATCCAACCAGCGAAGAATAAATATCGTATTTAACTAAGATGGCCAGTGCAGGAATCGTAATGTAGAGCAGCATGATGAAAAACAGTGACCAGAATACCGAGTCTCGGCTTTCTCGCACTGAAGGCGTTGTGTAATAGCGGATCAAAATGTGAGGTAAGGCGGCGGTGCCCATCATCAGGCAGAACACCAGGGCCATAAAGTTGTTGCGCTTGATATCAGATTCGAATTTATCTTTGGCTGCGTAGGGCGCGTAGTTTGACCCGCTGGGTTCCGCGCGCGCCAGATAATTGCTTTTGGCTTCGTTCCAGCGATTTTGTGCTTCCAGCGGTGTTTTTGGATAGTTAGCCAGTTCTTTGCTGGCCGCCTTGATCTCTATGAGTGATGATGAGCCCGATTTTAAGCTGTCGAGATGCTGCCGCAATTCAAATCTGCCTTCTTCCCAGGACTCAGGCAACTGGTTAATTTTCTTTTGAAATTCTTCCGCCCTTTGTTTGAAGATGGCACGGACTTGCTGTTCTTGCGGATCATTGGCAAAAATTTTCTCTTTGGCCGTTAATTTTGGCAATACCGCACCGTAAGCGATTTGTGGTGCGGGTACATGCGTATGTTTGATGGCCAGCCAGGTCACGGGAATCATGTAGGCGATGATGATGATGATGTACTGGGCCACCTGCGTCCAGGTGACCGCGCGCATTCCACCTAGAAATGAACATACCAGAATACTGGCCAGCCCCAAAAAAATTCCTACCGAAAAATCGACACCGGTGAACCGTGATGTAATCAGGCCTACGCCGTAAATCTGCGCCACGACGTAAGTGAAAGAAATAATGACGGTGGCAATCACCGCCAGTATCCTGACAATATTGGTGCCGTAAGGGCCAGGTCCGGCATAACGAGTTCCCAAAAAATCAGGAATACTGTACTGGCCAAATTTACGAATATACGGTGCAATCAGCAACGCCACCAGACAAAATCCGCCTGTCCAGCCGACGATGTAAGCCAACCCATCAAATCCCTGCAAATACAAGCCTCCGGCCAAACTGAGAAAACTGGCAGCTGACATCCAGTCTGCGGCAGTCGCCATACCGTTGAAAACTGCGGGAACACGCCTGCCGGCGACGTAATATTCGGTAATGTCGGAGGTCCGGCTGAGCATGCCAATGCCAGCATATAAAAGAATAGTGGCGAACATGAACAAGTAGCCTATCCAGGCGCGCGGCACGCCTTCTTTCTCCAATACAGCCAGGCTGATCAAAAAGACGATAAACAGCAAGGTATACCAGGCGTAATAGCGCGTCAGTCTGCGAGTAAAGCCTTGTTGTGCCATTAGCGGGCTTCCTTGTGGTTTTTTTTATCGAGTCGTTCAATGCGATGCGAGTATAAGGAGAAAATTCCAAGTATGACGACGTAAATTAAGGTGAGGCCTTGCGCCGCCATATAGAAAGAAAAAGACCAGCCAAAAAATTGTACTGAGGTCAGTTCGCGGGCAAAAAACAAAATGCCAAAAGTCAGGGTGAACCATGTGGCTAACAATACGCTTGTCAGCCTTCTCGTCTGTCGCCAGTATGGCCGGCTGATTTTTTCCGGAATTTTCATTTCAGCCTATATCTCCCATCAAGCTGTCATGTGGATTGATATTAAAGGAGACGCGAAACAGGCAGCCTGGAAACTGGGGATCCTGATTGCGTGGATTGTCGGTAATTTCAATCTGTGCATTATGCTGCTGGGCGATTTCGCGCACAATGGAAAGGCCGAGACCGCTGCCCTGCACATTACTTCCAAGTATGCGGTAAAAACGTTCGAATATATGCTCACGCTCGGATTCCGGGATGCCCCTTCCGTTATCTTCCACCTCTAATATCGCCAAGCCCTGATCCTTATTGAGTGAAGTCCTGACCGTAACGCTATGTCCCTTAGGGGTATAGCGTATGGCATTGTCGATCAAGTTACTTAACAACTCACGTAGCATCAATGGGTTGCCGAAAATGCCAATCGTTTCATCTGCCTGTTCAAATCCCAGATCAATCTGATTGGCAAAAGAGGCGGGGATCCAATCCTGCACAGTGTTCCGGGCCAGATTGGACAGGTCGATTAGTTCAAGTGCCTGCGTGGCAGGCGCCTGATTCTCTGCACGCGCCAGTGTCAGTAATTGATTGATGAGTCGTGTTGCCGCTTCCGAACTTTTGGATAGCTGCAATAGAGAACGGTGAATTTCTTCATGATCTGTCTGGCGCAAGGCCAATTCCGATTGCATGCGCATTCCGGCCAGCGGTGTTTTCATCTGATGCGCGGCATCTGCGATAAAGCGTTTCTGAATCGAGATGGTTTGCGAGAGTCGCGCCAGCATGTCATTGAGGGAGCGCACGAGAGGGGTGATTTCTTCCGGTACCTGATGGGAATCAATCGGGCTTAGATCATCAGGTCTCCTGTCACGGATGCGCTGTTGTAGTTCGGCCAGTGGCGACAGCCCTCTGCTCAGCGCAAACCATACCAGTGCCAGCGCGACCGGCAAAATAATGAATTGAGGCAAAATGACGCCCTTGATGATTTCGTTTGCCAGCACCGCACGCTTTTCCAGTGTTTCCGCTACCTGTATCAATGCCAAATGCGAGCTCTTATCCGAACCACTGCGTGCATTTGCCTTGTTGAGATCAATATAACCATAAGCGACCCGGATATCGATGCCACGCAAGCGATCATTTCTAAACATGATATTGCCCGGTGTTGGCTTTTCCTCGTCTAGCGGCAAGGATAATTCACGGTCGCCGTCCACCAGCTCCCCGCTAATGCCCTTGATCTGAAAGTAAACGCTATCGAGGTCATCTGCCCTTAGAATATCGCGCGCCGGATTTGACATTTGCGTGACGACTTTGCCGTCTACTTCNNTTAGCGATCGACTTTGCCACCAGGTAGGTGATGGCGATACTCATTGGCCAGAGCAGCAGCAAAGGAGCGAGCATCCAGTCTAAAATCTCGCCGAAGAGCGAGCGCTGAATTTTTTCAGGGAGCTGGCCATGCAAGGACTGCTCCTGCTCCTGCTCTTGTGATGCAGTCGCGTCTTCGGCGCTGCCAGATATACTCATGATGATTGATTATTTGCGGGTACTGCACTCGCGGGTGCGACAAAGAATTTTTCGAGACAATAGCCCAGGCCACGTACGGTGACTATTCTGACCCCATCGATTTCGATTTTTTTTCTAAGGCGATGTACATAAACTTCGATGGCATTGTTGCTAACTTCTTCACCCCATTCACAAAGGTGATCGACCAGCTGTTCTTTTGATACTAAGCGACCAGTTCTTTGCAGTAAGACCTCGAGCAATCCCAGCTCACGCGCGGATAAGTCCAACATTTGATCGTGGATATAGGCGATGCGGCCAACCTGATCATAGGTAAGTGGGCCATGCTTGATGGCTGCCGGGCCGCCACCCGCACCGCGCCTGCACAGGGCGCGAACACGCGCTTCCAGTTCAGACAGTGCGAAAGGCTTGGCCATGTAATCATCCGCGCCCAGATCGAGGCCTTTGACGCGCTGCTCTATCGAATCGGCTGCGGTCAATATCAATACTGGTAACTGAGAGTTGCGCGCGCGCAGGCGGCGCAATACTTCTAGCCCACTGAGCTTGGGTAAGCCTAAATCAAGGATTAATAAATCAAATTCCTGAGTGGATAGCGCTGTATCGGCTTCTTCGCCATTGTTGACACAATCGGTCGCATAGCCTGACTGCCTAAGTGAGCGGGTCAGACCATCGGCAAGTACGCTATCGTCTTCAGCGAGCAAAATGCGCATGGTTTCATTTTCTGGGCAAGCCCGTTGATTTGTTTTCGTCTCTTCGGATAGTCTATTGGGTTTTATTACCACCAGCAAGGGTAGGATGATATCAAGCTTACTCATAGGCAGAGGGGGAGCGTGGTGAAATGCGTAAAACTGGCGCGGTTTCCTTAAGAAATAAAAATAATTAAAATGGCGCTTGCATAAATTACTGATTTTTTATACAGTACTGTTGTGATCAGAATTTAATAAAGAATTCCCCAGTTATTTGCACTTACCTGAAAGAATTTATGGACGATAGAAAATCCGATAGTAGCTCCGACAAGAGCAAAGCACTGGCTGCCGCACTGGCTCAAATTGAGAAACAGTTTGGTAAGGGCTCAGTGATGCGTTTGGCTGATGGCGCCGCAATAGAAGAAATACAGGTGGTGTCTACCGGCTCATTGGGACTTGATATTGCGCTGGGCGTAGGTGGTTTGCCGCGTGGCCGCGTGGTTGAAATTTACGGGCCTGAGTCGTCTGGTAAAACCACATTGACGCTGCAAGTTATCGCCCAAATGCAGAAATTGGGCGGTACATGTGCATTTATCGATGCAGAGCACGCTTTGGATGTCGGTTATGCGCAGAAACTGGGCGTCAATCTTCCTGACTTGCTGATTTCTCAACCGGATACAGGAGAGCAGGCCCTGGAAATTACCGATGCGTTGGTGCGTTCTGGCAGTGTTGATCTGATCGTCATTGACTCTGTGGCTGCGTTGACGCCGCGAGCCGAGATTGAAGGCGATATGGGGGATTCTTTGCCTGGTTTACAAGCACGTCTGATGTCGCAGGCATTGCGTAAATTGACGGGCAGTATCAATCGTACTAATACCACCGTGATTTTCATCAACCAGATCCGGATGAAGATTGGCGTGATGTTTGGTAGTCCTGAAACCACCACCGGTGGCAATGCGCTGAAGTTTTATGCTTCCGTTCGTCTGGATATTCGCCGCACAGGATCAATCAAATCAGGCGATGAAGTGATCGGCAATGAAACAAAAGTAAAGGTTGTCAAAAACAAGGTTGCACCACCTTTTAAAGAGGCGCATTTTGATATTCTTTATGGCGCAGGCACTTCGCGTGAAGGCGAAATTCTGGATTTGGGGTCGGACGCCAAGATCATTGAGAAGGCGGGTTCCTGGTATAGCTACAATGGCGAGCGGATTGGTCAGGGTAAGGATAATGCACGCAGTTTCCTGGTCGAGCGTCCGGCATTGGCGCATGAAATCGAGAATAAGGTGAGAGCCCACTTAGGCGTGCCTTTATTGCCTGCGTTAGCGAGCGAATAAAAAAACTAGAAACTTGATAAAAACCGGCTTTCTGAAAATAACAGAACAGCCGGTTTTTTTTCGGGCTAGATTGCATTCGGACAATTTTAAGTATGAGTAAATTACAGCTCAGTCTCAAAGGCAGGGCATTGCGCTATTTATCTATGCGTGAGCACAGTCGCAACGAATTGGCGCGTAAATTAAGTCGCTATGCTGAAGAGACGGATGATGTGCCGGCATTGCTCGATGCTCTGGAAGCCGCCAACTTCCTCTCTGCCGAGAGATTTTCTGAGTCCCTGGTAAACCGGCGCCAGGCGCGGTTTGGCAATCAGCGCATTTTGGCTGAATTACAAAGCCATGGTCTGGATAAGCAGCGGATCGATCATATCAAGTCTGGTCTGCTGGAATCGGAAGCGATCAGGGCGATAGATGTCTTGCATAGAAAATATCCCGCCAAGCCCTCAGACCATATTGAGCGAGCGAAGCAAATGAATTTTTTGCTGCAGCGTGGATTTTCGGGCAAATCCATACAGCTTGCACTGCGGGCAAATCGTCATGAGGATGAAAATGATCAATTGTATGATTGAATAATTAAGAATATTGAAACATTTAAGCCTGATAAACTTCAATAAATCATAGCTCATCGATATTGATGGCCCCGCACTAATTACCCTGTGGCGAAAAGCTGATTCTAGCTGATTCTTTCACTAAGTTTACTTGACTGCATGTTGCCGACGAATTCGAAATGGAATTAGTCAACGAGCTGTGCTAAACTCCTGAGGTTTTTTGCAGTGCCGCAAGAGCGGCTGTTATCGTAGAAACTGCGGTAGCGACGCGCAATTGTGGCTCTTTTTATACCGAATTAGCCCTCAACAGGCATTTATGCCCTTATCAGCATCCATCACTCGACGTGCGTTGAAGCATACACGCGCAATCAGCATCGAAGCGTTTGCCCGCGAAGATGGCCTGTGGGATCTCGACGCTCATATTACCGACATCAAGACACGTGACACTAAGCTTGCTTCGGGCGTCCGTCCGTCTGGCACTCCCATACATGATCTCAGCCTGCGCATCACGATTGATACTGCGTTGACCATTGTTGGCGCCGAGGCAATTTCTGATGTAGTGCCGTATCCCGGGTTTTGCAATACGATAGGGCCAGATTATAAAAAGTTAATCGGGCTTAATTTGTTACGCCAATTCCGCAAAGGTGTGAACGAAAGAATGTCTGGAGTGAATGGCTGTACGCATCTTACTGAGCTGGCGCAGATTTTACCGACCGCAGCAGTTCAGGCGTTTGCAGGTGATGTTATCGATACGCGTGATGGCGGAAACGATACAGAGTCCCTGACGCCGCCGTTTCAACTGAACCGTTGTCATGCGTTACGCCTGGATGGTATGGCTGTGGCGCAATATTATCCCCGTTGGGCGAATTCGTTATCTGTTGCAAAGTCGTCTCGCGAGTAGTTTTACTTGTTTTAATTTATTTCACTTACTTAACTATTACACCAGTGTCCGAAGGGAAGTCGTATGAAAATTCATGAGTATCAGGGTAAAGAAATCCTCCGCAAATTTGGAGTGACCGTCCCACGTGGTATTCCTTGCATGTCCGTTGAAGAAGCGGTCAAAGCAGCAGAAACGCTTGGCGGCCCAGTATGGGTTGTTAAGGCGCAGATTCATGCTGGCGGTCGCGGCAAGGGCGGCGGCGTCAAGGTTGCCAAGTCTTTGGAGCAAGTGCGTGAATACGCCGATGCGATCATGGGCATGCAGCTGATTACGCACCAGACTGGNNTCCGTGGTGATTGATCCTACCAATGGTTTGCTCGATGCCCAGGCTGACGATATCGCCCGCAAGATTGGCGTGCCAGAAGCGTCGGTAGTCGATGCGCGTAACCAGTTAAAGGGTCTGTATGCTGCTTTCATGGCGACCGATTGCTCATTAGCCGAGATCAATCCTTTGATCTTGACAGGTTCCGGCAAGGTGATTGCGCTCGATGCGAAATTCAACTTCGATGCAAACTCCCTGTTCCGCCAGCCAGAAATCGTCGCTTACCGCGATCTGGATGAAGAAGATCCCGCTGAAATCGAGGCGTCAAAATTTGATCTCGCTTACATCTCGCTCGATGGCAATATCGGTTGCCTGGTGAACGGTGCAGGCCTGGCGATGGCAACCATGGATACCATCAAATTGTTCGGCGGTGAGCCGGCCAACTTCCTGGACGTAGGCGGTGGTGCGACAGCAGAAAAAGTGACTGAAGCATTCAAGATCATGTTGAAAAACCCAGGACTGAAAGCAATCCTGGTCAATATTTTCGGTGGCATTATGCGTTGCGACGTGATCGCCGAAGGCGTGATCACTGCATCCAAAGCGGTATCCCTGAAAGTGCCTCTGGTGGTACGCATGAAGGGTACTAACGAAGATATCGGTAAGAAGATGTTGGCAGATTCCGGTTTGCCTATCATTTCTGCAGACACGATGGAAGAAGCAGCGCAGAAGGTTGTTGCCGCTGCTGCTCAAGCTTAATTATTGCAAGGAACCACTATGTCCATCCTGATTAATAAAGACACGAAAGTTATCACCCAAGGTATCACTGGTAAAACTGGCCAGTTCCATACTCGTATGTGCCGCGATTACGCAAACGGTCAAAACTGTTTCGTCGCTGGCGTCAACCCAAAGAAAGCCGGCGAAGATTTCGAAGGCATTCCTATCTTTGCTAACGTTTCTGAAGCAAAGGCTGCAACCGGTGCGACTGTTTCGGTTATCTACGTACCACCAGCAGGCGCAGCAGCTGCCATCTGGGAAGCGGTAGAAGCCGATCTCGATCTGGCTATCTGTATTACCGAAGGTATTCCTGTCCGCGACATGATGATGTTGAAAGACCGCATGGCAAAAGCTGGCAGCAAAACAAAATTGCTCGGTCCTAACTGCCCAGGACTGATCACTCCAGACGAAATCAAGATCGGCATTATGCCAGGCCATATCCACCGCAAGGGTCGTATCGGCGTGGTTTCCCGTTCCGGTACATTGACTTACGAAGCAGTCGGCCAGTTGACCGCACTCGGCTTGGGTCAGTCATCCGCAGTCGGTATCGGCGGCGATCCTATCAATGGCTTGAAGCACATTGATATCATGCAGATGTTCAACGATGATCCAGATACCGACGCAGTGATCATGATCGGTGAAATCGGCGGTCCAGACGAAGCCAATGCTTCCTACTGGGTACGCGACAACATGAAGAAGCCGGTGGTTGGTTTCATCGCTGGTGTTACCGCTCCTCCGGGCAAGCGCATGGGTCATGCCGGTGCATTGATTTCTGGNNACGAAGAACCCATCTGAAATGGCGCGTTTGTTGAAAGCAATGCTGTAATCTGCTCATCGGATTGACGCAAAAATGGGGAGCTGTTGCTCCCCATTTTTCATTTGCAAAGCTATTTGTGATCAGGTGCCAAGTAACTTTAAGAGATTTTGGCCTCTGCGGTTTTTTGCTTGTTTGAAGAGCGAAGAAATAGAGTTAAGCGTTCAATATAGGTGTCATGTCATGCTGGAATTTTTCGCCGGTTTAAGCTGGTTCGCGGTCGCTCAGATTATATTGATTGATTTGCTACTGGGTGGCGATAATGCCATTGTGATCGCGTTGGCCTGCCGAAATTTGCCTGATGCATTGCGCCTGCGCGGCATATTGTGGGGCACTGCCGGCGCAATAGGGGCGAGGATATTGTTGCTTATTTTTGCGAACACGGTCTTACAGTTGAGTTTTGTGAAACTCCTCGGTGGTTTTTTGCTGTACTGGATTGCGCTCAAATTATTGGCCGATACCGATCATAACGGTGACGATCATGAGGATATCCATGCCAGCGACAGGCTGTTGACGGCGATTAAAACCATCGTTGTGGCTGATGTCGTGATGAGCATCGATAACGTTATCGCCGTTTCGGGCGCGGCCCAGCACGCTGGCGGTGATCATCAGCTGGTGCTAATGATTTTTGGCATTCTGGTGAGTATCCCTATCATCGTTTGGGGGAGCACCTTTGTGCTGCGCCTGATCAATAGTTTTCCATTTATCGTGATCGCTGGCGCCGCAATGCTGGGCTATATTGCAGGTGCCATGGTATTCGCCGATACTGTTGTTCTAAATGTAGTCAAAAATCAATTTGCTTATCTTGATGCAACAATATTCTTACTTAATGTTAAGCTTAGCGGGCCCGGATTAATTGCTGCCTTAAGTATCATCACGTTTGCCACATTTAACTGGCATCAAAGTAAAAACAAGCAGTCGCGCGCAAGACCCTATCAATAAATTTACGCTTTGCGCCTTATTTTTATTCTATTCCATACTCTATTTGCTACTCTATTCATGTCATTTCAAACCGTACTTGAGTTTGCAAGCCTATCCGATACAGGATTGGTGCGAGCGCATAACGAAGATGCCATAGAAACCAGCCAGGAATTAGGGCTAGCGATACTTGCCGATGGTATGGGTGGGTATAATGCCGGCGAAGTCGCCAGCAGGATGTGCGTAGAGCTGATCAGCAAGCATCTAAGACAGAAACAGCAATCTGCCTGGATACCGATATTGTCGCGGCAAACCATGGTTGCGTCCCGCTGGATCAGCGACGCGATCAGCTATGCCAATGAATCTGTGCTCGAGGCTGCGCATGAGCACGCCGAATATGTCGGCATGGGCACCACCATCGTAGTCGCGATGTGCCATCAGGATAAGTTGCTGGTCGCTCATGTCGGAGATTCCAGGGTATATCGATATCGGTCGGGCGAACTTAAGCAGATAACGCGAGATCACTCCGTCTTACAGGCGCAGATTGATGCAGGGCTCATCACTGAGGAACAGGCGCAGTTTTCTCCCATCAAGAATTTAATTACCCGCGCAGTCGGAGCGCAGGAAGATATTGAGGTCGAGATCCACGATCATCAATTGGAACAAGGCGACATCTATCTTTTGTGTTCCGATGGCTTGAATGATATGCTTAAGCATGAGCAAATTAACCACATCATGCAACAGNNGGTGAGCGAGCTGCACCAGCGCAAGTTGATGGATATGTTCGCCAGCTAGGCCACTGCCTGGTTTTTATTGAAACAAATAAGCGATTTATGGCGGGAACTCCATGGCGAAAGTGATCGTCACATTAAATAATCAAGTTCAACAAGAAGTGGCGTTGCTGAAATCTCGCTTGACTCTTGGCCGCCGTTCCGGAAACGATCTGGTGCTGGATCATCTGACCGTCAGCGGGCAGCACGCTGCAATCGACTCGACGCCCGGCGGCAGCTTTATCCTCGACCTGGGCAGTACCAACGGCACCCTGGTCAACGGCCAGCCTATCACCAAGCACCTGTTGCAAAACGATGACCTGATCGATATCGGTA